>JGI24159J19872_10005653_pt1 | contig 16187 bp, 14 predicted proteins | sample Ectturendosymbi4_FD_19872 | JGI IMG/M metagenome (IMG submission 19872) | reverse complement strand
GTTTTGAGTGTACTCGGGTTTTGATTTTGACTGTTTGCGCCGTAACAATACAAAGACTTTTGTACAATACATCACAATCCTAGCGGATAAAATAAAANATAGTTGAATGCGTTGGTGATTTACAGATTATTATTAAAGGTCAANCGGAAACGACGTCATTTGCNAAGTGGCGAATTAAAAAAAAGCCNATGAATTATTATGCTTTGTCGGTTTGTTTTTTATAGTTTGTCTTCGAAGGAAATCACGGAATGAAGCTGAATGACANAGAATAAAAAAATAAAACACAAATGAAAACGTCTTGCGCAAAAGCTGCTGGCAATAACCGGGCATGGTCAAACTGTCCACAACGGGAACGGCGGAAATGACGAGTTGCTGCGTCACGACTGTGCCGTGCTGGATGTTACGGTTGGTCGCGCGATTAGTGATGCGTGACAACGTGTTGACACGCGGGAAACGAACACGATAAATGCACAGGAAGAACATGGCGCGTACGGACGTCGGAAGAGGGGGGACAATGACACCTTGGATTTTGAAATTTGATACTTTTGCTGTTAACTTCTTAATAAAAAAATGTTTTTCTCTTAGTTTCGCAGTCGGTTCTTTCATTTCCCCGCTTTTCGTCCCCCTGGGATCCTTTCGGCCACCTTCTGGAAAAATCCAGTTTACCCCCCTCCTGGAAAAAATCCTTCCGACGCCCATGCTGGGGGGTACCTGCAAACTTCCTGGGGTGCTGTTGCTCATCGGCGAGGGGAAGACGCGGCCCGAGGCCGGGCTGTTGGCCACGGCCAATGCCTGGGCCAGCTGGCTCGAGGTTATGATTCCTGGCGATCTCGAACTTTGAGGCAAGAACGGGGAGGGGCGGTTGGGGCGTCGCAGCCCCCTCGATGTGGTCTGGTTGGACAAAAAAAATGAAACAGCGGCAACAATCACATGGATAATTTTTTATTACGAACGGACAAAAGTGTGAGGTTGACTTTTTTTGAAGCAACATGGACGGGAACGAAACGAAGAATGCGAGCAATGAAGCGGAACGAAGCTCCACCTCCATGGAGTAACTTCCAATGCTATCTTCTTGTTTTTCTTATCGGTTTTTATTCGGTTCAAAAAACAACGATAAAAACTCTACGTTCCGGTTTATCAGCGCCGCAAGCACTTTGCATCACGCGCTTCGGTTGAAAAGTTCCATTGCGCAGCGACAACGAAACCAGCGAAAGATTATCTGCTGACCACAACCAGTTTCCTGCGCGAGCGAAACAGAAGCGTCCTGGATCGGATTCGAGGTTCGTTTTTTCTGGCATTCAATGAAACGACAGCGTCAGAGCAAGAAGTTCAGTGCTTGGTTTCTTACCGGCGACTCATCGGTTTCCATCGGAGCCTGATCGTCCAACATGGGCCCGAGTTTGCCCGGCGACACCCTGTGAGAGATTTCAACGATGGCGGCTGCGAGAGCAGCGTGCTGCTCCCGAACTCTGCGAAGCAACCAATCAAATTGCCAGGATGTTGCAAAACGTGAATAGCAAATGGATCACGTTGCAGCGAAGCATGGAATTTCGTCACTTCCGGTCGGTGCCGATGCATTAAAAGACGCAACAAAATTTCAAGTATTGCGCAACCACAGTGGTGCTTTGCGCAACCACAGTGGTGCTTTGCGCAACCACAGTGGTGCTGCAGGCTCGTAGTCAGGTGTTAAGGTTTGGGGGCAAAATACAGTTTTAGGGGGACAAGATTTTTGTTTTTATTACATTTTTGATAAAAATTTGGGCTTTGCCCCCAAATGCCCCCCCCCCGTGGCTACGGGCCTGTGGTGCTGTACACAACCAGTAGTGCTTCGTACAACCACAGTGGCGCTTCACACCAACAGCCATCATGATTTGCAAAGTCAACCTGAGCAAGTCGCAACATCAAAACGGATCAAGATACGAACCGCGAAAGTCAGTTACTTAAAGATGTAGTAAAAATTGTAAGCAGCACAATAGAAATATCTTGAATGTAAAGACGATTCTCCATTTTGAAAGTGTACTATTCAGACTTTTGTGGAACATCACGTCCACCGAGTGCATTATGACGAATCTTTCGATCTGTCCAGGCTACTTTGACGTGGTGAAGGTTCGTTTATACAAAAACCTTCAACAGCAACAACACGAGATGAAGAAGATCATGTACAGACCTGTCCGAGTTCTTCGGATCGACGATAGAAGAAAAAAGGTCTGTGTTTTTTAGTATACCTGAAAGGCAACGAAAGTATTTAATGATTTCAGGAAATTTACAGTTACCACAAAGACAATCAAATTAGGATCGACTGAAGCCGAGACGTTGCCGATCAATCATCTATCGCAGTGTTCTCAAGGCTCACGAAAGATAACTACGCTGAAGCTTACTTACTAACAGCGGTCCGGTCGTCCTTTAATCCAGGAACGGAGTCAAGAAGCGACTGGAACTCTTCTTCTTCTTTCAGTATCTTCAGCACCTAATGGACGAACACGAATTAAACTTTGAAATTCAAACGTCAACTCTTATACATGACGATCATATTTCGACTTCGTAAATGGCACGATGCATTGAAACAACTAAGACGCCGTGAAGATTTATGGAAATGTTGGTGATCTCTAGGATTAATCGATATTGTCATTTTATTACGTGAGACAATCCTCTTCTGGTTCTCTTTAGCCGTTCTCGCTGCGGTATTCCCTTTGGCAATTTTTCAATAACTTTATGTACCTAACCACTAGAGATCTACAGTTAAGAAAAGAAAGTAAGAAATTCATAAGCTTAGAAAGTTGATCGGGTTAAGCCAGGTGCATTCTTTTGCACACAAGATCAGAAAATACGTTATTAGATTATTTGAACGAGTCTCTCATACGCAATCACACACAATAAACAAGTATGAAAACAAACTTACAAAGTCTAAAATGATCATGATTTTAATGGCTCTTGGTGCATAAATAATGTTAAATCGATCTCCTGGTAAAACACTTGGCGATCAGATTTGGCTTCGTCGTCCTTGTGGACACTTATCCTGAAATTTAGTGGTTTTTTTCTTCGTGTGAATTTACAGCAATTTGCTGGAAACGTGGGGTTAGTTGTTTCTCAATTGCTCTCCGTATTAAGAATTACCATCTAGTACAGTGGTTCTTCACCTTTTTTTATATACTTTACCCTTTTATCAAACACAATTGTAAACCAGAGTTACCCCCAAATACACTCAACGGTGCTCATTTATTAAGAATAAGAAATTAACAAACTTTTACCGTTTAAAATGATTTATAAAAATGTACATTTTCTGCAAGTCGTGATTCTATAAATTTAACCCCAGGGGTAAATTTACCCCAGGTTAAGAATCACTGATCTAGTACTTCGTTTTTTGACTTATAATAAATTGTTTTTGCTAAGTACAGAAACCTGTGACATTAAGTACTTTATGCCTCGGAATGCATATTTGTGAGCTAAACCGTCCTATGGTTTCGAAAATGCCTCATCCTGTTTGTTCGTTACTAAGTGGCTGCAGAACTCACGAGTTTCATTTCAGAGATACGTCGTTTTCTTTAGCAAAGTACTTTGCTAAATTATCACGACGTAAGTCAGAGTGGCCACAAATGAGGGTAGACAGTCTTTTCTACAGAAAAAGTACTTAACTTCCATCCTGACCCTGTCATTAACTGGCTTAGAACAGAAAAATCGCTGAAGTGTCTGCGTGAAGTGTTCTTTCATCTTCCTGTGACGACGTTCGTCTATTTGGTTCAAACAATCAAATTCGACGTCATGTGCACCAAGTTCACAAACCGAAATATGTCATGAAACTAGACGGTGTTTGGTCATATCTTGTTCAGTGTAAACGTCTCATAAGTTTAAAATTACGGGGAAAACGTTTCCTCGGGGCAACCATTGCACTTCTGATAAAAGTCATACTTGGTCGTGGAACCTGTTTTATCAAAGCTGTTTGTTTTGCACAGTTTCGAATTGAATCCACAACATCTACAACCTCGAGCACATCACCGGTTGATTTGTTTTCTTTTATCACTCGCATCAGTTAAATTCAGTTTATGCTTCTTTGAAACCAATGCCCAGCGGAGGCGAATGCAACGAATTCCTCCTTTACGCGCTCTGGGGACGGTCATTTCATTCCTTTGCATCACACTATTCTGAAGCTTTGCAAAGCAAAACGGACATATATGTATGTAAACCTTTGTCAAATCTAAATCTTACATACAAAACTCGATCACTTGAGCGGTTGCATTTTCCACAACTGGCTGACGCAAAAAAGTGCAACTCTTCTGTTTAGTTTCAACGTCCGAAAATCTACAGAACAGCATGAGCCACGACTTGCTTCTAATATCACAGCCTTCGTTCAGTTATACTCCGAAAGATGAGGCTTTTTAATGATCTATCAATGAGTTGCTCATTCAAACTTGACGATAAAACTTCACATGGTCATTCAACAGTAGCGTCGGAAAGAGGTAGCATCGTTTGTCCTGCCGTGAATCAAGGCCAACCCCGATTCCAACACAAACAACCTGTCGAGTTATGTGGGAGGAGTTTGACTTTCGTCATACACATGGCATTTTCAAAGATGAACAATAGCTTCTTCTTCCGGGTTCGGGAAACGATTGTTTATGAAATGGACTGCACAGCTGCTTGTTAGCAACTACAGTTGTGACTGGAAAGAACTGTTTGGATTTGTTCGGGAACTGCAATCGAATGACAATTGTATTGCACTAGTGTTCGAGCAGCAAGGACACGAGGTACGTGAGTGACCATTTAAGTCTTGGCATTTTAGTGAAAACAACGTAAATTACGAAGGCATCGATTTATTTTCTTTTCTTTCATTTTTTTCTTTGTTATTATCATCACATAAGTATTTGTACAAAAATATTGCCACCTGAAAAACTCAAAAAAGTATGCAATCAAAAGTATTTTCGCTACCAACACTTCCAAAACTAACACCCAAAACAACAATGATTCTCTTTCAAACGTAAAATCTTAACTGCATGTACAACCTCACCAATTGTGAAACCCTAGCAATGCATTGGAATCCACTAGAGACAGGTCATCGATGTCCAGACATCAACCGTCGATTGCATCAACAACAGCAGCATTGAATAAACTCACGCAGAGCCTAGCTAGGTTAGTAAATTCGATTCTTCCAGCATGCCACAAGATCAAATTGAAATGCTACGTGATAAAATGGCATCAAATTCTGTCTAAAAAATTCAGTTATCTTCAACGTGTCACATGCTAAGCACAAAAGCGTCTGCATGAGCTGAGTGGTAGTACAGACGAGCGGATCGGTCTTGTGTGAGTGAATGGAATGTTGCATGTATAAAAATGGTTTGCAATTTTAGAAAGCCAACACGCTTCTGGAAAAATAATTCAAAAATTGAAATGATGCGCTCAACCACATGTAAAATCGTATAGCTTTCACTTACACCCTTGGCTAATGATTTCGCCGCTGTATACCTTAGTGCAGCGGGTCTACACTTTTTCTTCCTGTCGTAATCCACCGTCGTTCTGAACGATGGGGCGTGCGCCACGAACATTTTCCCGCAAAATACAACTGATCACGAAATGTAGAGATGATGTTCACCTCGTTTGGATTTGTGTATTTAAAGTTAAAAACTTCAATTATTAAAAAGAGAATATTCTATTTTAATAAAACGACGGAAGATGTGTTTAGGTAGGCGAAACTAGTTTCCCTGTGAAATAAAATGTGATGGATTCACTTCACTCACTCCTGTGGCTTACAATTATTGAAAGATAGTAAATATGTGCAAGTTCGAATCATCGCAAACAACGAACGAGTTCAGCCTCGCAGAAAGTTTCTGAGGTATCTGCCTGCAGAGCAGAAACAAGCAGGCAGATTCTTCACAAGCTTACCGCGTGGCCAGAGCTCGTTTTGTTGTGTTAAAGGTGAAGGTTATACCTTCCAAAAATGTTACTCTGCTTTGCTGAGTCGATTTCCTGTGACGCACAATAATTGCTTCAGTTACCCATAGGTTTAAGAGCCACTGCACCAGGTGAATGATACGGAATAAGCATTGCTGTGCCGTATGCGGACGGTTTAGTTGCACTGATCTTGAATGATATAATGCACAGCTCGGTACAAAAGTGAAAATCAAGACGTATGTTGCATTTCCTTGAATATCTGCCTTCAACGCTTTTCATATATACTTGTGCTGTTGCGAGACACTAAACTCACAAAATGATCCTGCACTTCATGAAAACAAGACTGTCATACCGCTTTGCGGATCTTCCACTTCTGGTGTCTGCTGTTGAGCATCAAATGCAAACCAGCCATGCACATTTTCAACTCTCCCGGGTCGACAGGCTCTACAAAAACAATGCGGCTTAAGATGCTTGAACAGAAAAACAAACTGAACTTGAAAGAGACGTCAAGTGCTGCCGATTTTTTGCCGGTGGGCAAAGTATTGGTTGCACAACAGCATATTGACACGGCTCTTACACACATGGAGGTAAAAATACTTCCGAAACACCCAATGCTTTCAAATCCGTACAATCATCCAGCCAGCAACACACTCGATCTAATTATTGCACGCCGGTTAGAATTGAAAAATTAAAAATAATTTGTTTAGAATCTCATCAACCTGATGTCGTGATGCAACACAACTAGTCATCGGCAGGACTGTGGAGCTGGAATTAACATTTCAGGCTCCGGCTCGAAAATCTAGAAGTTTTTGGCTCCGGCTCCAGGTCCATTAGAAACCACAAACCACTGTAATATTTGTACAACTCGCTTCCCCCACAATATGTCTTGTGGGATGGGAACCCTAATTTCTGGCTCCACCATCTAAAAGTTTTTGGTTCCGGCTTCAGCCATCCAAAAATGCTTGGGCTCCTGCTCCACAGCCCTGGTCATAGGTGTAGGAGCAGGTAACTTTTGGGGGTGCAAAGGACATTTGCCCGAATTTCCCCAAATTTGCAATGAAACCTTTTATGCGACAAACTTTCCCCCTACAAATTTTCTATAGCTGTTGGTAGATTATATTTTTCTCTGCCATGCGCATTTCACTTCAGATGGTAAAAATATTTTGCGTTAATACAACCATTACAAACATATATAATGAAGCAGGGGTTCCCAACCTGGGGCACATGTAGCCCTAGGGGTACATTTTCCTATCTGAAGGGGTACATTTATTGTGCGAAGCCTTAACAAAGTAACTTTGATACATAAAAACGGGGTCTACCTCCATAGTTCTAAAATCTAGAAGTTCTATTAAAAATTCAGTGGATTTTCGTTATTTTCCTCAGCCTTTTCGTCGTAAGATATTTAGGGGTACATGCTCATCTGTCAAAATGCTGAAAGGGTTCATGGTCAGGGAAAGGTTGCGAACCCCTGTAATAAAGTATGCGTGAAACATGCATAAACTTACAAAGCTAAACATACGTCGGATTCAAGTAAGTTCTAAGCATGTTACATATGCAGCACATGCCAAGCTTAGCGGTTCATCTAATCACCCACATGGGCGTCGGAAAAGGTGGGGCCAAAGCCCTCCATGTATTTTTGAAAAGTTCAGCAAAAAAAGGTTGTTTTCCAACTTTCGATTGGGAAAAAACAAATGCTATCACTTTTCGCCCACCCCTAGAAAAATCCCCAAGTGTCCCCCACCTGGAAAATATTCTTCCGACGCCCATGATCACCCAACATAATATTGACAAGATTACCCATGATCACCCAACATAATATTGACAAGGCTATACAGGTGGTCTGGGGTATGCACGATGAAGCATTTAATGTTGTTAACAAAAGTCGAAATTTCTGTGCCCAACTTTGATATTTTGGCCGAAGTTTCGACAAATTGAAACTTTTGGGGGTGAAAGTGCACCCCCAGCTCCTGGCTAACACCACTGCAATCAGTAAGGTTGTTTTTCGCAATTGGCACAGATGCTTCCTTCATGCGTGAGCAAAAATGTAGCATCAAAGGGCAAGCCGCACGCTTACCAAGACCTGTCTGTTTTGAGTTGAATCAGCGCGTCACCCACTGTGAGTTCGCTGACCCCACACTCCAACCACACCGAGGTTCATACCTTGTCGTAAAAAGGTTATTCGAGCTCAAATGGACCAATCGAACCTTGGTTATAAAAGTTCAACTCAGCAAAAATTCACGGATGACAAAACTTACTTGGAGTTTGCACAATCTTTTTCTGCGGCTTGTAAAGTATTTGAATGCAGCCGCCGCTTTTAAATCCTGTAGATTCGCACAGATTCGTGTTGTCCGATACTTCCAGCTTACGTCCGGCGTAGAACAAATCTTGATTGAAAAAGCACGGCTTTGTGAAGCTGCGCGGCTGTCGCAACGCACTGTTTCGTCAGCGCTGAAGTATTGGTGCAAATCACAACTTTTCAACAACATACGCCACCGGTGAAACAAACTAAAAATCCCGATGAAAACAACAAAATAACGAACACGAAGCCCGAAGACAGCTATGTCCAAACCAAATGGCTTACTGAGCCAAAAATCATGTCACTATCTCAACCAGGGCCGCACATTGAATGACTTAACTTTGATCTTAGCAAACTAAATTTAGCTTAAGCTAATGCACTGATAGCGTTCAAATCTTATCTAAAATGTTAACAGACGTGATAAAATGGCACTAAGGACCACCTGACCGACCTGCATCAAAAATGTCAAATTCAAGGTTATCAAAATAAGGACAGGTTGTCAGTATGTAGGATACTTTTACTGCAGCGAAAACCTAAACTGGGTCGCACAAAACCTTCGACTGGGCCACATGCGGGCCGTGGGTTGGACATAGCTGGCCTGAGAAGTACAAAAGTTGATCTGAGTAACGCTAGCACCAGATATTAGAACCTTTCCTACGATTACAAGCGACACTAAACGAATGAAAATCGAGTTTACCCAGGTCCACAGCCGGAGCGTTGATCAGTTCGGCGAGCTTTTCTAGCAGCTCCTTGTTAGTGATGTCTTCCTTTTCCAGTTCCAATTTCTTGGTTTCGTGAAAAACCTTCTTGCGGAAATCAAAAAATCGAAAACTAACGTTTAGAGACATGTTGACAGTCAATATGCAAAGACTACCCTGGCAGTCAATATGCAAATGCTACCCTGGCAGCAAAACATGAAACGATGGAGGATGTTTCCAAAATGGAGGCTCAAGTCAGAAATGCGGGTAGGCATCTTGCCATGATCAGAGTTGCAATCGGACCCCACTTTGAAGCCCGAACCCGTCCGGACATTTATTTTTGAAGCCAGACCTAAGCCTGAATGCCACATTTACTGAGTGACTCATGATGTGCGCAGCTTCGTGATACTGGTGGCGTTGCAAAGCAAAAATGACCAAATAATTCAAAATGATCATTTTTATTGAAGATTGAATCAACTCGATTGCTTCAATAATAACTGGCGACAAAAGTGTCCGTCGTTGCGAAGAGATTTTGCATGCAGGTCCGACACATTTTGACAAACGTAAGCACGAACCCGGACCGACCCGACCTACAACTCTGGCCATGATATCAGCAGCCCCATGCGTAATTCTTTCGAACCAAAGAGAACCACACATTTCTTAAAGTTCGTGAACTTAGGTGCATTTGTAGCATATGCACGATGTCAGGCATGTTGCTGCAAAAGAAAAGTTGTCCAAGAAGGTTCTGGAAAAGCAAGAACGGGTTCAATGCGTTCTTTTACGATATTAATGTTTGATTTAACGAAGTTTTGGCGCGCCTCCACTGGAAAACTTTCCGAGTTTTTTTCGGCGGTCTGGTTGCGAATGCATTCTAGCAGCGTTTGCTTCCGCGTTGCTGTACTGTATCTCAACAAATAAATGTACAACTTAAAGCTCATATTAGAAAAGGGGTTAAAATGTGTCTTGGGGTTCCTGTGAATCAGTGAAATCAACGTAGAACTACACTGTGTAAAAATGTTTGAAACAGCGTGTTTTCAGTGTCTGACGTAAAAAGTCTGATAACTGGATCGAAAACTCATCGGACAAAATTAGCAGAACCATCACAAATAATATATTGAAGTCGGTATTGAGGAACAGTCCGGGCCAGTGTTGCCCCGTCTGATGTTTTGAGATAAATTTCTAATGTCTGATGTTCGGCGACAAATCTGATGGTGATTGGGCTGTTTTTTTGTTTTCCACATTTCCTCTCCTTTTAGGATGAAAAGAGTTAGATGAATAATATTTCTTTCGTCAATCTCCCACACTAATGTGTGCTTGCTTATCGTTCCAAACTGAAGGAGCTTGCCTCGCTGCGTTGGGACTAACGTTTAACTTTTACTAATCGCAGCATTAAGCTTATATGAAAGGAAAACTCAGAATCTGATGTTGAAGAAGGCAACAATCTGATGTTAAGGAGACTGACCCCTGTTTTGGGCAGGCCACAAGTTTTATCTCAAGCAGTGCAACAAAGAGGTTGGTCTTAAACAATAAAGCGATAACAGGGCGATGTCGATCAGAGGTGGTCACGGATCCGGAGTCGGTTGCGGCAGGATTCTGCGTTTCTTTCGGATCCGGGGCCATTATTTGTGAAAATCCGGACCCGGAGTCACTTTTTATTTTCGGCAGTAGCAAAAGTCTGCGTGGTATTTATAAATCTCATTGGATTGCTTAATTACAAAACGTTGCTGAATTTCGGTTGGATCGATGATATCCGGAGTTTGAACAGGAGTCGGATTCTCAAATTCGAGAAAATTTTAGAACCGGATTCAAAAATTTTTGGAACAGGAGTGCAGTTGGAAAATGTGACTCCAGCCACCTGTGATGCTGATTCGCAGACTTGGTGACGTCATAGAGCCGTTAAAGCCAATCACAATCATCACACGGTGACAGCAAAGATCCATCACGCAGTTTTACACCAAGAGGTCCTTGACTGATCGATTGCGTTTCGATACCAACCAGAAGAGCAATTATTATTGGTTAAAAAGCCTGAAACTTTGACCCTATTTTGACTAACACTTGCGTTTCCAACTCAAATAAGAAATATCAAATGTTATGAAACAAATCTTCAGGTAAGTAAGCTATGTTTAGTAGCCTGCTATTCCAAAATGCATACTTCAACAATTTTCACGTTTATTCATTCTGAAACGTAGCGTTCTTTTGAAATTGCGCAAACTGGATAAATAACTCGTTCTCGTACCTGCTATTACAACGCACTGCCGCGATTTCAATGCACCACAAACTTGTCGCCACATCTTGCTATGCAATCACAGAGTTTTGCAAAATAATTCACCTTTGGGTTTTGAGGAAATCGCACAAGTATATTCAAACAATGTTCTACTAACTTAGCAGATTTTGGCTGTTTAACAAACTTGAGGCATGATAGCTAAAGACAAATCCGAGAAGGTCAGCAACTCAACACTGCATGCATAACGGTTGAGCATTTGCTTAACCAGAAAAAAGAGCCTAGATTACTTAATATTGAATCGTCCAGTATTGGGCCTCAGGTGATTTTTACGTCAAAATTGCAACAACAAATCCATACCTACCTATCCGATCACTTCAGTTTACTTACAATGAACGCTCTTGCATGACGGTGACCAATTGCAGATAGTTTGTAAGTACAAGCTTGATGTCACCTGTCTGGTTATATAACAATGCCAGCATTTACGTTAATAGGCTTTCATGTTTGCGATCTAAGAACTAACACCAATTTCTGTTATGTCCTAACTTTACATTTATCAATTTTTTAAGAATTCGTTTTTTTGTCTTATCTGAAAAGTTTCAGGTGCGTCCAAATCTTACCAAAATTATTAAAGAACGACTGTTAATGTTAAGTGAATACAGTTTTTAACTTATTAGGCCTGCACATTTCACTGCAACAGAAATGATTCCCTATTAGAGGCTTGCTGATACCTAATGTTAGGAGCAAACAGATTTAAATTTTAGCTCCAAGAAAGCTTTCAGCAGTTTGAAAGGTAGCAACATAACACTGAAAATTCTCTAATCAAAACTCAATGCTTGCAGTCCGAAACAGCTACATGTATCTGATGATGTATGCAGACGTCACATCTATTAAAATACACATAAACTTGGAATTTTGTGAAAGTTTTGCTGGTATATAATTTAAAATTTTGCATCACAATGAATTGCTTTGCTCAACAGAACATTTATGAATATGGAATTTCACACAGCACTATGGACAATTATGCCATTTAAACCTCCAAAGACTAGTTATTTTGTTAAAAGTCAATGTGCTGATGCAAAGTTGAGAGAAAAAAACATCAGTTCAGGTTGAACCAGAGTTTTTGATTTATTACAAAGAATTGGTGTCTATAACAGGATTTGCATTACATGAAGTGATGTTCCTTGGAGCTCACTTGGATAAGTATTCAATGAGCGGTTCCAATTTAGGATTTTTGCTCCATGTTAAAAAAACACATGAGCATCACAAAAATGAAAAACTAGGGGTAGTAATCATACAAGCTTGAAATCTACTTAACACTTTTCAAATAATACACCACATCATGAACACATACCAACATACAGTTGAAACCTGAATCTGATACTTTTAAAGACAGATATATGAAATCATACCCCAACGACGATGCTAGCAGCCATAAAAATATGTTTATAGTGCGAAGTTGTAACCATGGTTTTCTCTACAGGAATTGTTTCACACAGTTTAATCCATCACTTCAAAAGCCTTAGCTTACAAACTCCTTTGAAAAGCAGAAAACAGTTTTAAAGACATACCTAGTTTTAATGTACATTCAAATTCACAAACAATCCAAAGTAAACATTTACAAAGGGAGATTTAGTCAATAAACATAAAGTGCGGATTTTAACTAAGAAACATTTCTGCTGGTATAGAATGACTGTTTAAGGCTTGGTATATTGCAAGAAAGGCAAATATCAAAAATTTTAATGCGTGATCACATCTGTATTTCGTTGTTTAATCAAAGTTCATGATATCAAAACCAAATTAACATGGGCAGTAATGCTGATCATCAACATCAAGATAATGAGCTATAACATTTCTAAACAATGACAAAAATAGAATTAAGTTTTGCCATCAGTGGTAGATCAACAAAATGCTTTTGCGAACAGTAATCAACACAATTTAAACCACTTAAAATGCTATTCAATGCAACATTTTTTAATATGTTTCACATTATCAACCTTTACTATCAAGCCACGCCTTTACCTCCAATTGGGTAAACACCTAATCAAACTAAGCTTAAGCGCAAGCCAAGCCTTTTTCACCACAAAACAAAAATCAATATGTACTGGATGTGTCAAAAAACTCTTAAGCTTCCACAGCAAGTATTCAAGCAACTAGTTACCATGTGTCTTACTCAACATGCACATCCATTATCAAATATTAGAGCTACTGTGAGCAAAACAGATGTGCACCAAAACAGAAACTTTCATGGGCAGATTGATTGCTCCGTAAATACCAAACAGTCAAGAAACAATTACATACATACATGTTTTAAATTGCAGCAATGAACATCCACAAATTTCTACAAAACATAAAAATAATCATGTCTCATTTCAGCTTGTAGTTATAACAGCACTCTTTTCTTTAAAGAAAAACCATTCAGTTTGAAAAAGTACGCAATGAACATTGAAACACACACTGAGCATTCGGCAGTAAGTGCATACACAGCTGTATAGGAGGGTAGAAGTTTCATACCTAGAAAACTGCTAACTTAAAAGTCACAGAAATGGATAGATTATATGGCAGGTTTTATTCAACATCCATCTGCAAGTGGCAGTCATTAAATTTAAAAACATCTATATTCTAAAATCACAAAGATTTAACTACATTTTCACAACATGTTTATTTATTCATTCGAAGTTTCAGCAACTGAGGCGTCACAGAGACAGGATGTGCGCCAAAGTTCATAGTTTGTACTATTCAACCCCCAAAACAGGCTCTAATTGATGGTGGCAGAGCTGTGTTTTGAGCTTACGAAGCTCACCAAAATGAGAAATAAGAAAAAAGATTTAGGAGAAAAATAAACTGATTTTCTCTTCAACATGAACAATAACCTGATTGTTCTGTGGTGTCCAAACGAAGTTTTCTTCCACCACTTTGCTGTTCCCATAAACCAGGTGTCTGAATAATTTTTTCAACCAATTCTTCAAATGCATATTCCACACCATCCTTTGTCTTGGCGCTAGCTTCAATAAACAGCATACTTTGTTTTCTGGCAAATTTCAAACCTTCATCACGTGTCACAGCACGATCTTCTTTATCTATTTTGTTGCCAACAAGCATTTTTATAATGCCTGATTTAGTCGAATATGTATCGACTTCATTAAGCCAGTTGGACAAATGTGTAAATGAGTCTCTTCTGGTACAATCATACACAAAAATTACACCCTGAGCTCCACGATAATAACTTGGCGTCAAGGTACGGAACCTTTCTTGTCCAGCAGTGTCCCAGATGGCAAGCTTCACAGTATTTCCTTCAACAGTAAGAGACTTCACTTTAAAATCTACTCCAATTGTAGCAGATTGTTCTGGATCAAATTTATCATCAGTAAATCGTAGCAGCAGGCTTGATTTTCCAACTCCACTGTCCCCAATTATAAGTATTTTAAGTGTTGTCAATACATCATCAGACTCCATGACAAATGCAACACAGAATAAGTGTAATTATACAAGTATCACTTTTTATTACCTAGAAACAAGCGTACCTTTTTGACAACAGACATAAAGGTATCAGAAACAATAAAGCAAAATATTTTAAGAGTTGCAACCAACTTTTTTATATTTTGCTTGGTGCTGCTACTTTTGTCATGAAAACTACTGAGCAGAACTTTGCGTAAAATACACAGCAAGTCACTTCAAAGGATTTGTAACTGGTTTAAACCTGCTATAAGAGGGTGGACTTAGATTATCCTTCAACATAGCACAGTACAAACGAAAGATTACCCGTAAAGCTAGGGCTTAAGCCAGAAGATGAAGATGTCTGATATAATTCAAGTACATTAAAAATTAGTCACAGACTAGACTATAATCATTGTGAATTGATTTGAGCCATTTGCGCCTTTTTGAATAAATGTCACAAAACCACAGATAATAGCAATGCCAAACAAACTTCAAAAGTTCAAGTATTTTTCAACTGGTATTTTTGTTGGGTACTTGTCAAGCTAAAATCTAAATGTTGACATCAGTTTTATGGATTTTGGGTGCAAACTAGCCCTTTAATGAGCTTTTCTGAAGCTGATATATTGGCTGGGATTTTTCCAGCCGTAACTCGCTAGCCAAAAGAGCTAGAAAACTGTTCAAACCCTCTAAAAAAGCAGGAAGTATCCCAGCAACAGCATCAATTTGAAAAAATCCAGGCATTTTTAGGTTTGAACTTTATTGGGTATTGTCCTGAATGGAGGTTGAGGAATTTTCGGATGACGTCATCAGGGACTGAGAAAAAAATTCAAGAGCAATTTCCTTGTTTTTGTTTTAAAACTAAGCTAAAAATCTGCACCATTAGAGCCTTTGATTGCCCTTTGAGAGTTTGTGGTTGGTAGGTTATGGCCAAAAAACAACATATATTCAATCAATTTATCCCTTAATTAATCAATTTGTAGTTAAGTATCCATGTGTAAGTGTATGTGAAATAAATTTCCTATTAAGATTTCCTTATCGGTATCTTGCTTACCCCCATCGGGGGTGTACTTACTTGAATAACTGACGCCAATTCTCATTGAACAATGCAACCAATCTGTTTATGCCCTGAACAACACACTGTTATGAGTCAAGAATGTTGGTAAAAAGCATAAGTAAGATTGCATGCATATCATTGCCAACCAAACTCCAGAGAGCAACATTAAAATTGTATAAATGCTAATAACTGTGAAGTCAACAACATTGCTAGCATACTAGATAGTAAAAAAGGTCACAACACACGTAGCTTCCTGACACTTAACTCTTTGGCATCCAGCCGCTTTCGGGGATTTTCAGAAAAAAAATGCCTAAACGCACGTGGCTTTGCGCAGAAATTTCTCTGGTCCGGTATGCTCTACAGACCCGGTAAAAGTCTCAAAAGACACGGCAAGTCTTCTAGTCTGCACTCGAAAAAAATTTTTTGCTTGGGGATGCTGTTTTTTTGTGAGTGACGTCGTAAGTGGAGGACTTTCAGGCCACCTTGGCCCACTTTGCCTGGCTCTGGGCGCCAACCGTTAGGTGGTAGTATTTCGCTGAAGTTTTTACTGGAAATTAGGCTACAATCCGAGTCTTTTGATACTTTGGATGACCTGCTGGG
>JGI24159J19872_10005652_pt1 | contig 16188 bp, 9 predicted proteins | sample Ectturendosymbi4_FD_19872 | JGI IMG/M metagenome (IMG submission 19872) | reverse complement strand
AAAAAAAAAACAACAAAGAAGCCAAAGCAACCAAGCACGCCAACGATTTGCTGCTTGCGCGCACATGACTCCAAGCATGCGTCGGGCGCAGCGTTCAACTTGAGCGGCACTCGAAATTGAAAAGCAGTCCGGATTCGACAGAGCCATGCCTCGGCACTCGCGATCAATACAGCGCGCGCGATCGGGGCGCGCGGTCGCTAAGCAACACAGTCACGCGACACCTGCTTGGTTTCGACGCGACGAGGCGCGTTTGGCCTCAACGCTGAGCACGGCCTTGTTGAGCAGCTCGAGCGAGCCGGCTCGCAAAACGATGCCGGACCCGTGGAAGGAGGGAGCGCGCTCCTGTTGATCGGCGCCGTGCGCTCCTTCGCCGACCGACAAGCGACGGCGGCAGCGACTGCGGATTGTCGTTCGCAGCGCCGGTTCTGGAACCGGTTCCCCTGCTAAGAACTAACGCTATGTAGAGAGACGGAAAAGTTTAAACAGACGTTTTTAGCGTTCGAAACACGTTGAAAGCTTAACTTATTATTTTGCGCTAAAGCGGAAGTTGTCAGCTCAACAGTGTTGCTGGTCAAGGCTGGAAGGGAGCAAAAATGAGTCGGTTGGAGCGCGGCGGTCGTGTGCGCATGCGCATCCGGAAGATGGCAACAAGATGGCGCCTGTCGGCGATGAGGAATTACTTTATGTTGTTACTGATGACGTGCTCGTTGACGAAACGAGCTGACAGGCGGTGAAGCAGTGTCCAGACCACCGTGCAGAAACAGACGCGCTTTTTTACCGACGAACGACTTCGCTTAACACTTTCGTCGCGGCGGAAATTCGACGCCCTGCGACGCCGTGCAAAACACAAGACATGCATTTGCGCGACTTCGAACAGTCAAGATCGCGCTACAAGCGTTAACGTCGCGACGCTCACCTCGTCCGTGCGGGTCGCCGTAGGAACCGAAATCCTGCAACAGAACAAAATACTTTTAATGGCAAGGACGACACGACGCCCGACATGGACAACCGCGTTCGTGCACACAGGCTTTCACGCGCGGCCAAGCCTCCTTCAGACAGAAGCTATCTCACTAAAAACGTGGCCAAACTTTTCCTTGCCGGCCGCCTGCCCTTCCTTGGTGCTGGAAATCTGGTCGCAACGAACTAGAGCGATTAAAGCAGGTGGTGCAAGCAATTAACAGTGTCGGTCTGAATCCAGAGGGAGATTCTCAGCGGAAAGTCTGGCTTTACATGAACAGTGTCCGAATCATTGTTGCTTGCGAAACATTCTTTCAAACGCTTCCTACTGCATGCGCAAGATTTGCCTTTTCATTGCGCTGCTCATAAGTCGGGTGTGACTGGAGAAGAAACCAACGCAATGCTTCTCCGTGCTTCTGGCACTTTCGGGGCAGCAGCGGCAGATGCGAAACGGTCCGTGTTTGGCATTGGCTGAAAACGAGCGAACTGTGTCGCAGCACTTGCTCTGACTTGCTGGGGTGTGACAGAAGCAGCAGATGCGAGAAGATAACAGGAACGCATTTGACACAACACTTGACCAAACCACGACTTACTTAATGGCGCAACTGTTTCAAAAATGGCAAACAAATTCATTGTCCACGATTCGCTTGCAAGCACCATTGTTACGCATTGCCACAATAATGAGCTTTTCTGCGCACCAATAACGAGCTTTCGAGGCTTGGAAACTGCTTTCAAAAGTGCGTATCGATTGAGTAATGTTGGAGTAAAAAAAACTTCATTTTCATAGGACTGCCTTAAACAATGTAATTTAACAAAAAACAAAACTTAGCGTTTGTAAACACAGCGCATACTGATGGCGAATCCGCAAATAGCACCATACACAGGTAACAAGTTACACTGCACATATCACAACAGAAGTGGAACACAACAGAAAGACACTAACAGAAGATCAGAATAGAAGAGGTGGTATATAGAGCACTGCGTTTCCCAGCAGGGGAGTTCCACGCAACGCGTCACTTTCGTGTTGACTGAAAACAGCCAGCGTGGTCAACTACTGGCCCGCAGACGGAATTTTTAAAGCCCGCGAGCTTTCTCAGTATTGGCTGTTGCGTGTATGTTACAACAGTGGGCAATTTTAATTAGAACAGGCATAACATCTGTTAATAATAGTGTACAATATTAACGGCGTTAGACTAGACACGGGGTTGGCAACCTTTCCTTAAGTCGCGGGCCAAAAACAAACTCTGCAAGGTATGGTGGACCGTACTAGTTTTACACCAACAATTTCGTTCCCTTTCCTGTTTACGATGATGATAAAACTTGTGAATTTACGGAATTTTAATCAGATTAACTCCTGATATTCACAGCTCACAACGAAAGCCCAAAATACGTCATGCAGTACATTTACAGCACAGTGCAGTTTGTCGTAAGTAGGTCCTCATAAGTATGCAATAGAAGTTGCAAGGAGGGCAGATTTATAAAAATCATACCATTAGGCGGGCCACACAGTTACTGCAATTTGTAAAGGGGCTGCTGGCCGGTTGTGCGTTTGCAGATTTTGCTTGCCGGGCTTGATCCGGCCCGCGGGGTGTAAGTTGCCGATCCCTGGACTAGACTGTGTAGAGAGCTTCTAGGAATTAGTCAGCAAAGATAGGTTTTCTAAAAATGCGTTCGACGTTTGGAAGCACCTGCGTGTGTGAGAGTACATTTTTTTACCATGAAGCAAGTCTGATCTAAAACAGGAATCGAACGGCGGACGAAAAACCGGACTATAGTCCCCGACTTGCTACAACTAACATATTGGTATTGTTGAAGAAACGAGTGTCAGAGAAGCCTGAACCACATGCATCGCTCTGATAGAGATTTGCATTAAATTGCTTATTGCTATTGTGTAATAATTCGAATGACACACTCACTTAACTCACCTATTTTCCCTTTTCAATTTTAAATCTTGTGGATCTGTTGTTTTATACGTTTTGTTGGAAGTGGCCCACGAGTTGTCACGTTTTTGTAAAATGGCCCGTAGGTCAAAGGCAGTTGGAGTACGCTGACTTACAACACATCACCAGGATGGAAACTTGAACCTGAGCTCGCTTCGTCAAAACCGTTGGCACTGGGTAAGCGCTATTTACTCCCCATCGAGTGCAGTGTGCAAGGGAGATACCCTACATTTAAAAGTTAACGTGTATGACTAAATGAAATCGGTTTCTGCAGGGAGCGTGCCGGCTGCAGGCCTATCTATTCCAGCCACTTGTTGACAGTTTGACAGAACACAGCTGCAATAGCCGCCCGCTGCCAAATTATAGCTTGAGATTGTGTGCCTTTTCTAGCTTGTATTAACTATCCATGATGACACTCCGAATCGAAATGGCCAAAATTAAGAAAAAAAAGACATCGAACAAAAAGCAAAGGATGAGATGTCGTTGAACATATGAACGAGCTGGTCGCGTCCAGAAATGCCGGCTTCGCGAAACCATTTCCCAGAAAACACGAATGGTACCGGTTTCTCAGAAAACACGAATGGTACCGGTGCCTTCAAATGGTACCTTCATTACAGACGAACATGTTAAATGCGCGAGATGTGTTTTTGCGCCATTCCTGCAACGAGGACAGCAGAACAGGGGTGGCCGTTACATCAGCACACGCACCTCAACATCAGGCGACCGTTTCGTCTAAAAATATCAGGCTCAGAGACTGCTGTGCAAGAAGCGGACGCGCTAGACGGGACGGTAAGCACTAAGCAACAATGTTCCCACGAATGTGCGCAGTACCACCAGAGCATTTGCGCAGTGAAACCTCATTCTCGCGCACTTGCAACAATCCAAATTTGATATCTTGTATATTTTTGCATGTAGCCCTTTTACAGCTTGAAAGGCTTCACTGGTTGTGCGTTTGCATCGGATTGCATGCGCGCTAAAGTAAACATTTGTTCAGTGTGAGATTTTCTAAAAAGGGAACACTGCTTGGCAATGTTCGAAAACCAAGCAGACCGCGCAGTTACGCGTGAAAGACGCAGCGACCAGACCCAAGACGAAAACCTACTCACAACGATCAACTTCACAAACGTCGCAGAGTTAATACCTGAGTTTGGTCCGGTCCCAGTTGGTGGATGCCGTAGATGTCCAGGCTGGGCTGGGACGAGGAGCGAGGCCGGGAGAGGGGGAACGTGTCCGTCGACTGTTGGATAACAAAAAAACAAAACAGAGCGAAGTGCGTCAATGACTTGACCAGCTGGTCTCCAAAATTCCGGGTAACTCCTGTTTATTTGCCCGGCGCAACGTCAACCGGGTTCGAAATAAGGGCAGCACGGGAAAAATCGCCGCTAATAAGCGCGTGCGCACGGTTGCTATGCGCGCTGCGACGATAGCGTCGCGCGTTTCCGCCGTAACTCATGCCGCTGTTACGAAGCCAAACTCGTGCAGCGCTGTTCCGTATCGTGGCAGAACACGACAAGCGCTGCAAACCAACTGTGGTCCTGTGGAGCCGGGGCTCATCACCGAACCAGCTCGAAGTTTGCTTCTGTGAAACGAGTTTTTTTTTTCGGTCATAAACCGAATTTTTTTAAACGACCGAATTTTTTTTTATTTTTAATTTTTTCGGTCATAAACCGAATTGTTTTTTTAAATGAATGTTTTTTAACTAGTTTTTTTTTCTGAAACTGTGAAACTAGTTTTTTTTCGGTCATAAACCGAATTTTTTTTAATGACCGAAAAAATTAAGTCAATTCGGTCATAATGTCCGAATATATTGACTAGTGAATACCGTTACAGCGAGTTTTAATACTGTTACGGGACAAGTGGCCGAAGTGTCTCAGTGAAAAAAACAATTGTGAAGGGTTTTAAATCATCACGACGCATGCCCAGCCATAGCCACACAACACTCTTAGTCTTGTTCTCATCACGATTAATCGCAAAACATCACAAGAGCAAATAAAACAAACATTTCGAGTGCTTTTGTGGAGCTTTTCTACGGCTACGCCTACCCATGCTGTAGGGAACGAGCTTGACGTCGGACCTCGCTTACGTCACCGATGTTCATTTCATTGTTCTGCCGTCATTTTTTGCGATAGCCGACGCAGTTAAGTGGTACGCAAATAGTGGGTCGCGAGACGTTGCGCTCTGGGTCGCGATCAAATTTAAATTTATGTTTCAAATTTGCCATTCTCATTAGACAGAATAAATGCAGTTGTTTACTGTTTTATGTGCTAAGTTTCATACAATTTTGTGCAAGAAAATTGCTACTGGCATTAGTACTCTTAAAACTGAAATTTAATAATAAAGCATTTTCCACAAAATCACAGGCTCACGAAATGTTTGGGTCGCGAGAATTTAGAATTATGTTTTAGGGTCGGGCCAAAAAGAATATGCGGACCCCTGGCGCAAGGCATATAGTATCTCGTACGAAACTATAATACGAAAATCTCACTGTGGTCTCGCCACCTCTGTCGTTTCTGCGCACGAACCGTTGCCAGTCGCCAACAGAAGAGCGTGAGAGAAGGTTAAGGTCAAGAACGACCGCCCTATTCCGTCCTCCCACGCATAGCATTGCGCCGAAAAACAGGATAGCATTGCGCTGATAAAAGAAAAAGAAAACACCGGCTTCCCGGTCGGAAAGTCCCGTTTCGAACGCTTTGTCGCAGATGGTTACAGAAGCGGGGATTCCTTAAAAAGAGGTAAGAGCTGTGAGTCAATGAGCGGCGCGCAAAGCACTAACTCTTGTTCATCGTGTACAAGATTTCCTTTGTGTTCATTTTGATTAATTAATTATCGCCCGAAAAGGATCTGCAGGACAATAAATGCAGGTGAAAGATATTTACTATTCCATTCAACTTGGTTCACCCAAGAAGGCTTTCTAAACAAGAGCGCTGTAACGCGCGCGAGCCTTTTCGGACGTTCAGAGCTCCGCCGCGATCCGGCGTCGCAGCGGGCGCGCCCGCCGATCGCGAAGATCATTGTTATAGGCGTTCGCGAAAACTGTCACACATGCCTTTGATGCGCACAGTTTGAGTGCCGTGAAAATTTGAACGCGAAGTCACCGATAAGGAGAAACTTGGTAACAGTTTTCATTCAATCAGATAACACGAATTGAACTACAAAAAACGGAGACCCCCGGTGCTAAGGGTACGTTTTATTTCTTTGTACAAAAGACTTGGGTCATTGAGACCTCAGGCGAGTTAGTTCTTTTCTTCTGATTTTAGAAAGAAGCTGGTTTATGCATTTTCGGGCGGTGAAAATAGGAATCATGCGAAAACAGGCAAATATCAACGAAAGTCGTTATGAGACGTACTGCACTAGTTTTCAGTCAATCCTCTTTTAGCTGGTAATGTGATGGTCTCGGTACAAATCTGCTCATGGTACGGACTGCAGATAAGTAGATATGATTGAGGACGAAGCCGTATGCGTCTCATGTATTAATTCTTTCAAGTTTATGGGGCAGTCCTTGTTGCAGGGGTGTACCGAGGTGAGACAGGCGACAAGTTTGGCGCCCCCATGTTCGAACCTTTCGGGAGCAAATGTTCTGTATTGAAGGAAGCACTTGCGACACTGCTGGGATTTTTCGCCACCCCCCAATGATTCGGCGCTCGGGACATTGTGCCCCCCTTGCCCCACTCGGTACGCCCCTGCCTTGTTGAGGAACATATCTGCAACAACCGCGGTTCTTTTTCTTGATGAGCATTAAGACTACAGCGACAATAGGTCCAAAAGGCACATTCGCTGTTGCTCGCTTTAAGACGGATGCGGCGGGCTGCAAAGCGAAACGCACCGAGATATGCACTTGCTGACGCTTGCAGCTGAAAATATGTTTCACTTCAACACAATGATTCTCAACGTGGTCCATGTTGACCACCGGTGACCTATGAGTGCAATACAGTTTCAGTCAGTTGTTAATGAGGAGTCAGCATGGCAAAGTGGTCCATCGGACATTTTTTTGAAAAAGATGGTCCATGGGCCAAAAAAAGGTTGCGGACCACTGTCACACGACCGAGACGCACGCCCAACGTCATATATCAACCCTCCGCCCACCTGGCTCCAGGTATCCGTGGGTGTGTTCGGCGAATCTGGAGAAGGAGTTTGAGGTCTTATCGATACCCTGAAACGAAAACACGACGTTCAAAAATTGGATCTTTCTGTAAATGAAATTGATCTGCAAATGAAAAGCTTCCTAAAACAACTTTTTCTTTCTTTTGTTTCAAGCCTCCCCGTTGTTGTCAACCGAGAAGCCAAAAGAAAGTTGTTTTTGTCCCGGATGTTATGATCAGGTCTACAACCAACGTGTCGTTTTTTTATTACGTTTCCGTGGATGTTATCCACAGTTTTGTGAACTATGGCGAACGGGTTTATTCGAAGTGATCGCTGGATGGGGCAAGTCGCGTGTAGCGAGAAATGACAGTAACTTTTGCATGAACACGTCACTGAGAAAACAAAACAAGCACCAATACAAATTTGTGCTCAGCCAGAAAAAGTTAAGTCCGCGTTAGCTCGGAATTGGCAAAGAGAAATGGCAAACAAAGCATAGACACTGTGCTTCCTGGCTATTTTGGGCGAATCACGCACTGTGACGCAAACTATGTCAATGTAATCCAAAACAACCTCTCTCGCAACGTAAACATGGAGATGGTGGAGACACAAAACAGTTTTATTTGACAAGCGCGAAAATTATCGTCCGCATCTCTGGCTTGATGCGCTAGAGATACTAAATCCATATTTGTTTTTGTAAGGCCGAAAGGCATGGGCGGGCTGAAGGGCTCAGCTAGCTGCCACAGAAGTGCGAAACAGAAGAGTTTGAAAAAACGGACATCATCATTGTCTACACCACTACATATACTGCAGCATTTCCGCATAGGGGGGTGAAGAAGGTGAGCGGTAGCGATTAACGTTTATGAGTGTTTTAAATTTTAGGTGATTATAATCCTAATAAGGCTAAAATAGAGTTTTGGGCTGTTTTTACAATCATTTGCTGCTTCTCACAAACACGTCGATTCACAATTTGTTTACTAAATTGGAAAGGGGATAATGGACTAATTGGTTTGAAGTTAGTCTCTTCACAAAAAAAAGATTGCGTTATCTAACAAATTAAAATCATACGAGCGCTCCAGGANGAAACGGAACGCCATCTCAAAAACCAAGCACTTTCAAGAACANCCGAAACAGATCGCGCAACACAGTTTGACGTGACAAGTATGTGTGAGCGAAAACGATCTTTTGCCCAATTTTCCCTTCAAAACGCGACCGCCGACAAAGCCGCAACAGCGTTGCGAGCCGCGTTCAAATGAGACGTGGTCCAGACAGTCACTAAAAGGCTGCAGGGTGGTTACGTTCGAGCGAAAATCGACCGCTTCTCGCTACTAAGCGGTTTCGAAGAAACGGAGACCAGACTGCCGGGCATGATTAATTTTACAAACCTGAAGAAATCGTCATGAAAACCTGCAAATATTTCACTGCATCACGCAGTGAAATATTCGTAGAGGTTAAGAAACGTTTGCTAAATAATGCGCAAGTAAGCCTCTGCTTTTGAAGGATACGCGGACCACCACGGAAACAGTACGAAACGAATATGTCCATCATTTACACGAATAAATCTTGCGCAGAAACGCAATTCAGGTTTCTGCACTGCAACGTGCAAGGTAATTGTTACAACAGCAATCGTTACATTCGTTTTTGATAAAAGTGGTGACCACTCGTCAGCTTTTCCGATCGCAACAAACGTTGGCACACCTGAAGACAAGCGAAAGACACCGTTTCAGCGCATAACAGGACAGCTGCAGACGAACATCAGTGACTTACTCGATTTGAGACATCTGATCGCGGGTTATGCAGAAGTCGGGCACTTCCGTAACGCACCGCGGGTGGAGTTTGAATCCGCACATTCTGCAAGTGACTCCTTGAAAGAGAATGCGCTGGCACCGGTCGCAATAAGTTAGAGTGAAAAATGTCTTCGATTTCTGTTGCGAGGAAAAAGTAGAGTTATAATGTTGCAGCCTGACTTCTTTCGTGAAGAGTAGACACTGACGGCGTTCGACAGACAGGGGAATAACGCTGGAAATTCAAACAACACACGACGTGTCTACATCTTAAAACCCGTTTCAAGGAAACCGTCGATCAACAAACGCTCAGACACACGTAGATTCGACGACCAATAGTTCCATGCGGTGTCAGTTGCAGAGCAACAGTGGCTTCTGTCGCGAAAGATAGCTGCGTGACGCAAACTAGAGTTCATAGTCAGGTCGACCGATGTAGATCTTCGGCAAACGCGCGAACTGCGCCGCTAGCAACGTGCACTGACCTTTGTAACGTCTCGCGCTCTGACACCAAGCTGAAACAAAAACCAACTCACTATCAACTTTGCAACTCACGAAATTGTGGCTAGCTTGAAGAATGCGCGTCGACTTATTGAAGTTCTTGTTCTCGGTTCGTAGCTCCAGCTCGGACCCGGCCAGTTGTCCGGAATCGATAGCCCAGTCGACCATATCACTGCAAGCGAGTTGTTCACGTTACACTCGACGTGACCGCCCTACGATGTTGGTGCGGTACAGGGAGGCGGGGCGAAGGGAGAACGGTTCTGGTCAAAGCGGAGTGGGGGGAACTTCACACTGTGGCGGAGCTACGAATCGTTTGCCTGCGATGGAGCAAAGCTACTCGCCGCTGATTGGCACGTGGCAACGACGTACATGATCAAAGAGTTGGCATATATAAACAAACACATGTGCAGGCTGCAAACGGGCAGTGGCTTCACCATAATGAAGTAGCAACTGCTTTACTTCCACACCTTTTCAAGTAAGAATGTACTGCACTTCGAAACTTGTTCATGCAGTCAAGGTCACACTTGTCAAATGCAACCGATGATAACTTCAAATCACTCGGTCACAGACTGTACCCCGGCTCAGACAGAGCACCGGAGAACAATGCGTTCGAACGTGCGCGCTACCGGTACCAAGCACTACTGGTACAAAGGTACCGGTACCTTTGTACCGGTACCAAGCAAGTTGAGCGATATTCCGCCAGAGATCAAAAAGAAAACAGCTTATCCCTGATTGGAGTGCATATGCGTGACTCCTGTTAAGCCACTGCATTCAAACACTCACACCCACCTAGATCTCCGCGAAAGCTAGTGGAAGCTTGTCTGGATATTTGGAAAAATGGAGAAGATAGAGCACGCGCGAGAAAGCCAGTACGGCGCGTGACATGAACAGACACGCGGGCACTCAAGTCCATAACGATAGTAAACACAAGCTTAGCGGCAGGGCAAGAACAACATGCAGCGGCGTGGGTACTTCTGTTTCTGGCGCTGCATCGTCCGCAGTAACAACTGATGCAATGTAGGGGGGGCTGCGAGGAGCGGACTTTACTGCGAGCGCCTTAACCACGAGTTGCCGCCGGCATTTCGCTGCACCCGGAACGTTTTAGCGTGGTTCGATGTCAAGTGGAACACCAATCAGCACAGGCGCGAACAGCAGGCTTCTTTGGGCTGTTTAATGGGGGTAAATAAGCGCTTATCGACAGTACGCTAGATATTCGCAAACGTTAAACAAAGTTTTACTGTAAACTAAGCTTTGCTCTAATTGAGTGCAACTCGCGCGAACGCAACCAATCATTGTGTGAACAATAGTTGCAAAGGGGTAGAGGGCTTGTCGGAAATGATCGGTTGAAAAACGAAAAAAACGAACGAATTTTAATTCGTTCATTGAAAAACGAACGAATTTTAATGAGAATCACCACTGGACCAACACTGTCGATATTCCATTAAATCTATGTTTCCGAGTTAGAGACATTGCCAAGACCATGACAAAGCCAATTCAAATGAACAAAAGTCGATTTTGCGACGCTTCCGTTAACAACACTTGCGGCAGATTTCCGAGTGGGAAGGAGGTAAGTGCGCTTAAAAAGTCTGACGGCAATCTACGTTGTCATACACGTCATCGAATACGAGCATTACTTCGTTCCCAACTTGTACACGCTGCACTGGTCCGCTTTGTCCCGCAGGCTCTTCAGTCGCGACGATTTGAATAATACGGTCTCCAAACGTTGTCCGGGTATGGCTCCAACCTGTCAGTGCAACAAAACATAGCAAGCTGAACGTTCAACTCTCACTTGTGTACGAACCATGTACTGACGCGCCGGCGAAGGTCACGAAGTTGAAAGCAGCCATTTTAANAGATGGNGCGACGTCAGGGACCAAGAGCTCGTTGATTTTTCTGGTGCTACAGTAAGCACAAAGCACAAACCGTCTGTTTGGCGTCTGAGTCACTTCTACGGCGTCTAAACCAGGGGTTCTTAACCTGAGGTCCGTGAATGTGATTTAGGGAGTTAATAGGCTTTGCAGACATTTCGATTACTACTACGATGATTAAAACCTAACTTCGACTAGTTATTGCAACTTTTCCTCTTAAGGCGTCTCAACTTTTATTAGGATGCAGGTCCGTGACGTACATGTTTAAGAAACGCTATTTCAGAATATTCGGTGTTCCGCCAAAAATAAATATATGACTCGGGCGTCCGCGCGATGGGAACGTTTAAGAAACATTGGTCTGAACCACGGTCATGTGTCCAGTGGCATAGGAGCGCCATCTGCCAACCCTGGTCTGTCGAAAATGTCGCGCCCTATATGAAGCTGCAACGTGGTGAAAAAAGATCAGTTAATATAAAAGCGATCTTTCAACCAGAAAGCTATTTTCGCCGTGGTTCCCAAAAGCAAAAATTGAGACGTTGATGCCAGCAACAAACGAACAAAATTCAACGCAAGACACAAGAAAGCATTAGTTAAGCAACACTGCAGCGCTCTTAACATCATTTCATCCGAAGAAGGGTTTGCTGTTGTTGAATACAGCAAGTACGTTAAGCATGTGTCAACAACAGCACGTGCTGCCGCAGCTAGCGGACTTTGTGCCTTCGCTTGGAAATCGCCCGAATGGCATCGTTTCTTTGTTAAAGGCCAATTCACTCGAGGGTGATTTGGCTCCACCATTGTGCGTCAAACTCCATACGCCGAGCAAAGTTTGTCGACGACGAAAGCTTAGTTACTTTAACATGGCAAAGCTGGAAATTTTGATGGTTCGATTGACTGCAATGGGCAAATATTGAGTAGACGACTACATTTTACTGTCTCTGGCTCAGAGCCATAGTAGACGTTTGGCTCCTGCGCTAATGTTTGTCAGCCCTTTCGTCAGTGTTTGAGTTAACACCATGATACTTATGCCTGATCAGAAGAGTAAAGCTAAATGTTTTTGCAAAACCCAATGCATGAAGATAAGGTGCGTTATGTATGTGTGACATTATGGACATTGAGCATTGTGCACTGACAGATCACATTAGCACCAGCGATGGTAACTACGATTTTGCGGAGTGGTTTGGCATTTGCATTTGCCAGTCTTAAAAGCAAAAAAGGGAGACAGTGAATGGAGATAACACTGCTAGAAGAGCTAACAGAAACGATGAGTAACGTTAAACGTACGCGCGAATGCAGCGCAAAACAATACATGTGAAGAATCTTTTCCACCGGCTCATTTCAAGCCCATCACCAACGAACCAGAGAAAAGTTGAAAAAAGTTCAAGCTGTTGCAACCAACGAGGTCATTGCGGAAATGTGCGTGTTTTCACCCTGTCATGCACAGGATGACACAGCATAAGGAGTCTCACGCAACGTAGGCAAGACGGTACTGATCACCTATGAAGTCAGTGTTAAGGTGTTGCGTGAATGCTTTGCAGGAGGCGCGACGCCCCTGCTATGGTTAACTCAAAAAAACACTTTGCGCCCAAAAGAAACAACAAAAAAACATTCGGGATTTTCAAACCATTTCTGTACACAAAACCGGCTTGCGTATCACTTTTGTTCGCCTTTTCTTATAACGAGAAACAGTTTTGAAATACATCGTATCGAAATCTGTCTCCATTCCTTTCGCCGTTGGAAATCTACAGAATCTGTCTGCCGCCAAAGTTACTACTCGCATGACGATGTCAACACCGAAGTAGAGTGACTAATTGCGTTGAAACAATAAACCGGCATACGGCCCGCGAATTAGAAACATGGGCTGCAGATCACACTTTACAAACAAACGTGAAGTTCTCGAATTGCCAGCGCAGCACACAGCACTTGCCAAGGACAAATGAACTGCGCAGCAAAGAAAACCAACTTTCAGGAGTCGCTCTTACCGTTGTTTTTCCATTAGGAAGGTAAATGCGAATCATTCCGATGGGTTTGTTGTCTTTGCCGGGTTTGGCTGATGGTGCACCAGGTTGAACCGGGGATTGGGGTGCATCAGAGTTACCGCCTGCGCAGCATGACAGATATTTCTATGTGAATATGCAATATTTTAACAGTTTAAATGTGCTGAGAGCCTAAATGCGCACGACGGACGCATTTTTTAAGCTTTTCACGTCACAGCCGCATTTAAAATCCAAAACATGTTTTGAAATATACGGAAAGTATTTTGGTTTCTCGTTACCTTTAGACAGCAACCTACACATGCGCCTTGTGATCCCTAGATAAATATATTTTTTGATTTATACACTCAAAGTACTGACAGGCTACTTACCTTTCTAATGTGGTTTTTGACTCATTTGTTATTGGTAAGGTAATGCAACTGCCGACGCAATACCACAGCCAGGAGTTAAGGAGAGAAACTTCTAGTAATTGATTGTGGGTGCAAACATAGGACAGGTGCTCCCACAACCTCAAAGTAGAAGATACCTACGGCTGAAGCTCCACTAATGTTCTGTGCATTAGCAATGCATAGTCTGAATTAATTTTACTGAATTGAATCATTCAAAGTTGGTGACTTCAATTCCTTACCAACTTAAGCAAGTAGCTGCTGACAGTCAGAATATGGCACAGTGGGCTTAAAAAATGTTTTGAAGTAGTTCCTCCCAGAAGCTTCATTTTAAGGTAATCAGTTGCAAATAATTTTGGTAGCTAATAAGAGTGGATGTTCAGGCTATGGACTTGACTTAGCGCTTTCGAAACCTGGTTGGCTGGTTTGCAAACTGGTGGAAAGGCGTATACAAAAGCACGGCGTTAATCAACAAAAAATCTTTTTAACATTTAAACGTGCACGGGGATTAGTAGACGGCGGCCACCAAGGAAGGATTTAATCCCAGCATCCAAGTTCACGTTCTAACACCGACTGCTGTGCTATGGCTGAAGCGGCGGCGTGCCAGGCCAAAAACCGCAAAACATATTCCGCCCGATAAAGTCTGTAAAAAGAGATTTTTCCTAGATTTGATGGCAGGAGCACGGCGGTAGACAGCAACTTAGATAAAGACTTGAAATCAGGGAAGATTTTGGGTTTGCGCGTGTCGAGGGCGTTTTCTTGCTCAGAGCCGCAAATCCGGGAACCCGCGCGGGATTACAAAAAAAAGACCAAAAAGTCGTTCACGTTGCAGTTTTGAGTAAAAGCAACAACGCAAATAACAACAAACCTCAAATGAAATCACGTTGTTTTTTTTCGGTTTTAGATTGTTGTCTTTTAATAGGATTTCGCGAGATCTTTAGGGATACTCTTTATTTCAAACAACTAGTCTTCACAAAAATGACAAACGAATAAATCAATCGGCAAACTTTTGATAGGAAATCGTCACGTAACACTACGCATACCCAGTCCTAAAATCTTATTCAAATAGAATCTATTTCGAAATATGTTTTCAACCGACAAAAGATAATGAAACGAGATTGTTGTTACGGACCTTGCTTTCTTAGGTGTTAGTGCTGCACTAGAATTTGGCTTATATTTTTGCTGTCAACTAAAATGTAGTTTCCAGTCCTTTGTCTCTTCGAATGGAAGTGCACGGGGAAATCAGTGAAAACTTGGAGCACGTCAAAAGATTAAAAGTCGCGATGCCGCAAAGCGCGATGACAGAAAATCGTTTAAATCGTGACGTTGGAAGCAGAAGAGCAAGGCAGCAACAACACTAAGATAGCGGTCACGCACCACGGGTGACGCTACGCTCTGCACCGCCTTCAGCCGGCAAAAGCATTGACACGTTTCACGCACTTACTGTGCTTTGGCCACTGCACGCAAGTGGCATACCAATACAGCACATCTCCCGTTACAGACGATGACAGCAGAGGGATTGAAAGGGGTGAAGTCCCAGGAAAAAAATGTCTTATTTTTCTGAAGATGGGTGTTTGGCATTTGTTTGCGAATGACCAGCAACGAAAATTTCCCCACATTTTCCATGCTGCTACAATACAATAGAAAACTTTCACCGCTGAAAGACGTTTTAAACCGTGCATAGCGAAAAAATCAACTTAGGATTGTGAAGTTTATAGACATTTGTTTTATAGTTAGGCAGATTTCTTGCATTGCTTCAAAATTAAATATTGAAACAATAAGGCGCACGTGCAAAAATATATTGAAAAGTGACGAATGATCTGTGGAATCAACGAGTTAACCAGAATGAGAGACCCCAGATCCTGAATAAGGATTTCACATTTTTATTATTGGCTGGTGCTGTTTTTTTTTCTTGCTATGAATACACCAAATCCAGCCTGCACACATTTACAAAACCTGGAGTATTATTAAAGGAAAAACAGCTGAAAAAAGCAACGTCACTTCGTGCTGCACATTAAATGAGGGAAAAGAACAAGTCTGCGCATAGCCATGCAAAAGGAGGGTAAAGAAAGACGTTTGTCTCTTCACAGAGAAAAATCGAGCAAATTCGGTAAAAGCTAAGCAAATTCGGGCAAAGAACTGTCGCAGTAAGCATTGAAGAATTACTAAAATCTTTTCAGTTTGGGCAAAAATACTCGAAAGTAAGGTAGAATCGAGGGAAAATAATTTTGTAGTCACTGGACATTTTCAAGGGAAAAAAACGGAAAGTAATGTAAATGGTTGGGCAAAACTAGTGTGATATTAAAAAATTGAAGCTGAGAAAATTATAAAAAGTTGGTCCAATACTTTTCGCCTTCCACACAGACGGGCCCCGTACGTGTATGATCCATACATTGTGAATTCCAATTTCTTAGCATCGACAAAATCGCAACTGTGTCTTCTCTCAAAAACAAACTCACCAACACTGGTGATCGGCTTCCTGACGTCTGGCCGTTAGTTTGAGCTTTAGACGATGGGAAGAAATGACGCTCATGAGGCTTTTGCAAATACATTTTGGTATTTGCAGGTGTGCGCGACGATTTTAGTGGTGGCGGTCCGTTGGTGGTCACAACACTTGGATCGTCAGCAGTATCGTCGGGATTATCTTCCAAACGCTCCAACCTATCAGTAAGATCTTCCAAACGTTT
>JGI24159J19872_10005651_pt1 | contig 16190 bp, 4 predicted proteins | sample Ectturendosymbi4_FD_19872 | JGI IMG/M metagenome (IMG submission 19872) | reverse complement strand
TCCAAATTTTTTAATTTTAAACTTTAATAAACAAACTTCACTTTGCAAAAAACTGTATGATTTTATCTACTTTAGTTACTTCGCAATTACACTTTGAAATGTGTGCAGGAATTTATGGACACCCTGTAGATCTATGAAATCAGACCAAATTTTTCATGAATTTTCCGCTTCAGTGAACACAAAAGTGGCCGTCTTGAAAAACTTATAACTTTAGTTCTACTTGGCCGATTTTGAAAAAAAAGGTATATTTGGAATCAGGAAAAGAAGTTCTAGTATATCGAATTTCATAAAAATCTGAGAGGGTGGGTTGCATTTTTGAAATTTGCTGGATCAACTGACGTGAAATGACCCAAGTGTGAAATAAAACTCTTATGCTTTCAACATGTGGTATGTTCCAAATGGTGCCAAAATTGGTGTACCATGAGATATTCTTCATCCATAATGGGTGCTGTGAGTTACAATAGTCACAACTTGATATCACTAGTTTCATGGAACAAGGCTTTTTACAGACTAAATTTTACTGGCAACAAGTTACCCATGTCCTACTGTCATTCTGTTTCTTCTATAAATAGCATTGAATAACAAGCACACACCTGACATTTTAAAAATGCTAAATAAAAGTTCAAAAATGATAAATGGGAGGTGTTGAATTAAGTTACATGTCACAAGCATATGAAAAAATATATCAAATAACTGGAGTGGATTTTATATAATTTTGGGTGATAATGATAAGATAATCTATGATCATACAAAATGGATGTCTTCTAATGCACACATTTTTGAATAGAAAATACAAAAATTTCAGTAACAAAAGCACCTTTAGCAAATACTGGTGTTTAATGCAGAATGTGCAATTTTAAAAACATGAACAAAACATGACACTACTCTTAAAGTCAGATTTTATCAAACAAAGTCTAGGATTATGGGTACTGCATATGACTATTCCAGGTGCCACCTTCACCTGGGATCTAGTGGATGGTTGCTTTGCAAAAACAACTTTGCATGCAACATATGGGCAGTTCTTGTTGAAAACCTCAAGATAATGGATTTCTTGTTAAAAACAAAATCAACTTTATTCAAATACATTACCATTCTAATCTGTTTGATGCCATCAAAATGTAGAAATTAGAGCAAAAGGACGTATTTAAAATAAAAACACAAAATAAAATTATTGGCGCATCAACCAAAAATATCTTTTACCTTTCACAAGGCAACTTTTCTTTGGCATTAACGTATCCCAAACAGCAACATTTTTGCTTGAACTGGACATTCCTGCTGTTGCAAGGACACTTGCAGAAGAAACAAAGCAGCAGTCATGAGCTCCTCGATCATGGCACATTAATCTTAAATAGGGCTTGGAACTTGAGCTTACTTGCCACATTGTCAAACACCCATCTGCATCAACAGCACATATTTTGTTGCCTAAAGCACTGAAGTGCAAATTGGAAATTTTTGAAAAATGGCCGGACTGATACTGTGAGATTTGCTGTTGGTGACCCCACTCCCACATGCATATGCTACCATCACGAGAACCTGTGAGGTAGTAAGGAAGTGTAGGGTGTGAATCCATCCTTCTGATGCCAGTTACAGGTCGTTTCATCAAAATATTGGCTCCCTGACCAGTCTGACTTTTACTTGACCATGGTATGGAAGACTGAGATCTAGACATTAAAATATGAGGGGCCTTAGAAGACTTACTAGGAGTTGAAACAATTAGAAAACCATCATCATCACCACTTGTAGGTGTATTAATGCCACTGACAGGTTCATCTATCCAAGCCCAGCTGTCAGCAGTAAGCAAGACTGACAGATCAAGTTCTTGGATGTCCTTGGATGAAGCAAGAGCAATGCAATTAGAATTTACTTTGTTAAGGCAAAACGCAGCAACTAAATCTGCTTCTTTGTGCAGGATGGTAACTTTTCCACCAAACTCTTGTTTTGTTGCTGGCACGTTGGCTTCTACAGGGTTATTTGTGACAAGAATGTTTTCATGATCAAATTCAGAGTCAAAAGCAGATTTGTGGAAAATGTACTTGATGAATGTTTCTTGTAGATTCTCTTGCTTTACCAAACTGTGCCAAAGTCTTTTATAGCCCATGATTTCTTTTGATGAACCTTGAAAAGGGGTGTTATTTGGCTCCAACATAGCCTGGTACTTTAGGACGGCTGGGCGCTGCATTCCTAATCCAACTGAAGAACAAACATAGCCTGAATTTCCTAAAGATGGCAAAAAAGCATTTGGAGGACCACCACACTCCTCAATTTCTTTCACCAACTCTCTTTGCCATTCTTGCAACAATTGCATAGTGGCACTGAGAAGGGGAGAGTTTGCATTGAGCTCACTTATATCTAATCCACCAAGTGACAAAAATGATTGAAAGTTGTTTGTTACAGTTTGCACCAAACCCATTCGCATTAATTTCCAACTGTAGAGTTCACAATTACCCTGTTTTGTCTCATTGGCATTGCTTTCAAAATCACAATCATCATTTCCTGAATTAATTGAAGAAACAGTGTCTGTGTCTTCATTTTCTACATCTGAATCAAAGTCAGTGCCTTCCTCTTTTAATGGAGAAACGAATGGTTTTGTCAAAAACCAGTCCCACAGACTGGTCTCTGGTGGAACAAACTTTTCTCTGTATGCTGATTGCTCTTGTCCCCCAGATGAGCTGACACTTGACCTTCTGTCTTGATTGTGTAGAAGCTTGAGATTAAGACGCTTACGAAGCTTTTGAAGATCAGTACTAGAACCAGGATCAATACTGAATCGTGACTTAGCATACTTCACCTGAAGCTTAACCCCCCCACCAAAAACTGCATTCCACATTTTAGTGCCAAGCTTATGAATTGCTAAGCGATACATAAGGGAAGCATTGTGTGATTGCAGGGCATGAATTAACAAACTCATATACACTGCAGCAGTTGCTTCACAAAGTAGCACAATAATTTTCATTCTGCTTTCACCACTTGACATTTCAGAATTGAGAAGTGCTTGCAATACAGCTACACCAGGCCACTGCACTGGTGTTGTTGTTGGAGCTACATAGTTTGATGTGTGAATTGGTGTTGCGCTTTGCTGCAAAAATGTTGGGGTTAAAAAATTTTGAGACGGAGATGAGGAGTATTCTGACCCTTCATGGACTCCATCACATGTTCCTTCATCAGCTTTCAACAATTGTGACTGGAAGCTTGGTGTACTGGTGTCACACAAGCTTTGGTAAATGCATGAAGACAGTGCAGCAGCTTGACTGCACAGAAGTACAACTTTGTGAGCATGTGTGTGATCAGGATGGGGTAGCATGGAAAATTCAAGAACACTATGAAGTATGTCTTTCGTCATATGACTTAGATGTGTGAATGGATCAGCAACTACAGTTTTACACGTTGCCACAACTGAGGTTATCAAAGGAATGTTTTCACTTGGACTAGGCAGAGGTGAAGAAAGGTGTATTAAACTTCTGTTTTGTATAGATTCCTGTAGCAATAATAAAAGTTCCATTCTCATGGTAGCAAGCAATCCAAATGCAGATTCGTGCAAATTGCAGTATGATAGGAGTGTTCTAAGGAAATTATGGTGACGTTGCAACCATTTTCGTCTTCTTGTGAGCGCTGTACGTCGAGTTTTCCAATCATGATTGTCTGCTAGGATAAGTTCATGTAAAGAAGGAGTCTTTCTAAAAACAGGCACACTTCCTGCTTCAGAGGTTGTGGCTTCATTGTCACTTGATGTGTCAATAACTTTGGTATTCTGCATAACTGGCTTCAAGTTGTCTTCAATTGTAAACTCACTGAGTCCAAACACTCTATGGAAAACAACTGACGCATTTTCAAGCCAAAAGTATAGCTTAGACCGTAGATGGCCACCATCAGAGCTATATGCACAAGCAATTGCTTTTAACTCCTGAACAAAAATTTTGAAACAAGCAGTCATTCTTAAATGATGGGCAAACACATCATGCTTCATTGTTTTTGTTTCTTGGTTTATAACTTCAGGGTCATTGGTAACAACAATTTTGGGAATTTCATTCAGTATTGGAATTTCTTCATCATTATCACTCAATTGCTCATCTTCACTCCAGTCAAGTACAAGCTTTTCTTCACTGGTATCATTGTTAGGCTCACTCCAATCAACATTGTATGACATATCTCCCACAACTTCTGAATGCTTTCCTGCATCTGATTCTGGCTTGTTTTCATCAGGCTGTGCCACATTAGTGGTTGGCACATCTGGCAATCTTGCAAGTGAATCAAGTGCTAAGATTGGACAACCTGCCTCAAGATGGGCAACAGCGGTTTGAAATATTAATTTTCTTTCTTGTTCATTGATTTGCTTTGAAACCAGCTTCTGATCTTGATCTAACAACAACCCCAAAGCACTTTTCTCATCATTTTGTGCCCATGTTCGGAGCACTACAGGATGAGAACGAAGATACATGTAAAAATTAAAAATGTCAGTTATATCTTTATAATGTATGTGTTCCAACAAAGTGCTCACAGCTTGACCATAGTTTCCCAATGTCCACTGGGCCATGCTGCGAAGGAAAGCATCTGGATGGTGATGGTTTAGCTTGATGTCATCACTGGAGTCACCCAAAACAAGTTGTTTTAACAACTGGTGATATGTAACATCAGTTTTTTCTCTCAATCGACAAATCACAAGCGCAAGTTGGATATCCTTAAGTTTTTCAATGCAAACTTCAACTGCGTCTCTCACTGAGCCAGCAAGAAGAAAAAATGCTGCAGCCTCCTGAAATCGTTGCTTTCCCATAAGAGCAAACGCATTTTTCAAAGCTGCACGATGCCACCTTTCTTCACTGAAGTTGTTTTGGAAAAAAGTCAGCATTCGCAAATTTTTTACAGATCGAAAAAGGCCACACAAAACAGACTTTTTGTTCAGTGCAAGATAGAACAAAGCTGCATCCAATGGGTCATTTTTGGCTAAAAATGAAGCACGTGCTGTCTGTTCAATAAGCTTCCTAAGCAATGGTGTAGATCTAATCCACCAACCTGCACCCAGGGACTGCAGCTCAGACCATTGTGGTGCTCCACGTTGTACACTTGGAAGAAGCGAAAGGATTTCTTCTTCAGCATCTGAGTGAAAAGCCCATGCAAACTGACAAGAACCCAAACCTTGGTTTAATAGAACTGCACGATTGGCTGCTGGCAGAGAATTGAGCAGACACAAATGGTTGTGCAAAGCCATGACAAATCTTAAGCCACAGTTATCCAAAGCACCTGCACCGCTTCCCGATACAGCATACCCTCTTTCCCCAGCAGTGAGAGGAACAAAGCTTTGATTAATATCAGAATCCTTTGGCTCATCAATTGGACCTTCTCTGAAGCTAGAGGCATTGGTCATATCTAAGGTATCTGCCAGAGCCATAAGCTCCATTTGATCATGACTATTCAATCCTGGTAACTGGTTGTGAATTAAAAATTCATGGATGACTTTACAATGCTCTTTCCCAAAATAGTTAGGTTCTAGTTTTGACAAATCTATTTTCTCATTAGGTTTTGAATGTCTTGTTCCTGATTTGAGGCCCAAAATTTCATCAAGCTCATCTGCCATGTCATCTTTATCTGTATCTTTTAACTCTTCCTGTAAAAAATCTTCCAGCTCAATGGTGCTCGATTGTTGGTTATGCTCAGCGCCCACATTTGCAGCAGCTTTACTGACTTTTGCAGAAACAATCTTTATGCTTCCATCATTTCCAAGGACCTCATGTAGAAATAGTGGTGTTATGTGGCTACTGCTACTGCATAGCTGCATGGAAGTTGCCAGTAGCTCACAGAACTGAAATTTTTCAATTTGTACTGACTCAGAATGACAAGTAGCCTCATGGTAGTCACCATTCATACAAATTGCAAGGTGAATAAGAATTGATCTGACAACATCCAAATGGCCACTGTTTAACAACTCAGAAAGTATCCGAGGATGATACTGTGGCAGTGATGGGCACAATCTATCTACCACCTCCGATAAACCAATCAAAAGATTTCCCCTTGGTTCAGCCACAGAAATCTTTGTTCTGTCTGGCATCCATTGACTAAACACATGCATCTCAGTGGCACTTGCTGCAACAAGCATTCCATCTCTTGCCCAAGACACAGTGACACCACCAAGACCTGTGTGAGTATCTTTTAGTGGTCTAGCTGGTGACTGGATGTCTAATTCAGCCAACTTTGTCCACTGCAACAGTTTCCACTGATTGGATTCATCAACAGATTTTTTAACTAATTGAAACCAATCACCTTTTGTATTTTCATACTTCATTTTTTGTGAAGACAACAAACGGTGCCTTGTATGCACATCCAAAGAGCTCTGCCTCATCAACTGTGGCTTTGTTGGTGACATACTGCTCAAAGAGCTGGTGTGACTAGTGGTTATATCACTGAGATGATTGTTGATACAATCTTGAACATCACAGGGAGCCAATGAAAATATCTGAATATTAGTGGCGTACCCAACAGCTAGAAAAAAAGACCCTTCTTCTTGTGACAACCAGTCCAAATGAAAATTCGATAGCAAGTCAGTACTGCTGACACTTGATGCATGATACTCAATGAGCTCTTGCTCTTTCCATGATGATCCACCACTTGAGGCACATTCGTAAACAGAAACAGCTAATCCTTTGTTCTCACCCTGGTTAGCAACATATAGGCATGCTATAAGGGCAGGACTTGCTGCTTTCACCATGACAGGACGACCCTTAACTGGAATATGTTCTTCACTTAATCCACTAATGAGGTTACACTTCCTCAACTTCCAGTGACAGGTTTCATATGACACATCATTTCCAGGCAATATGGAACAAGACCATAAATAAATGGAATTATCACTGCAAGCTGTGCACAAATGGTATGGAGCAGGATATAAATGATTTTCCATCTCTGAGGCAAACAGCAAAGTGAAATGACCAGCCCAAGAGCAGGCACTGACTACCTTACTGTCATTTGCAAAATGAAGCTGCTGAGTAGATAACTTCGTTACATTTACTGTTACATGAGACAAAATTTGAGGAGCATTTTCAACATCATCTTCACTGCTCTCATCTGATGAGTCAAGCATTTGAATAGTTGCTCTTCGATCTCCCATTTTCTTCAGTGAGGCCATATTTGCAGAAAAAACTACCAACCAAGTGTGAATGGTTGAAATTCCACCTGTGTTTTCCAACATAACTACAAAATAATCTTTTTTAAACTTCATAGAGTTTTGCTTTATGCTATCTCCAGCACTTGGTGTCATGATCATTGTTGGGAATGTTTCGATGAACAAAATCTCACCCCAAGACCTTTCTTCATCAGTAACTGAGGCAAGATGCAACATACAACCTGGATGAGCAGAAGACTGCTGTGACACCAATGTTGGCTCTGTTTTGTTGTTTTGTGTGACAGACATCGGAGAGTACACACCCGAAATAATTTTTCCAGCATCTACCACTGCTTGGTATATCTGCAACTTGTTTTGGCTAAAGGAAATCAAAGCAGTACTAGGAGAATTGTTGTGAAAACCCAAACACCAACTGGGAAAAAGCACTGGAAACCAAGCTACATTGGTAAATAGATGATCTTTAATGCAACTAACTCGAGCAAGTTCAGACAAACCACCAGAATATGACAGTGGTCCTATAGGATCCACTCTCCACAGAATTAGTTCATTCTGGTCTGGGGAACCAACATCACAACTACTTTTGTGACCAGCGGTCGTTACCATAAGTGGTAACAGAGGGTGAGATGAAATCCCAGACAGATGAAAACAGTGGCCACAAAATCGAGCACTATGACATATACTTGTTATTGAAGAAAAATCAGAGCTGTCGCTGAAAGAAATTCGCCACAAGTTCAAACTGCCATCACAGTGCTTGCTTAAGAGCTGAACACTTGAGTAAACCTCATTATTTTTTGCATTTTTTTCAGAGTCAGCACCTGACTGAAAACTCATGTAGCTAGAAGAATGAAGTATATTGGGTTTGGTAGTATGATTGACAAATAAAATCATTCTAGGACGCAGTGTTGCAGCATCAGCACTGGAAAAAGCCATGGGAATTCTTGATGAGAAACATACTTGGGGTTGACTTATTTTTCCAGCCCTATCCTCATCCAACCAATCAACATGCCAAACAAGTAATGATCCATCAGCTGGGTGGATAGAATAAAGAGCATCTCTGCTGTTTCTCCATGTATGAATCAATCTCTCTGCCAAACCATAAGTAGCAACATCTTTTCTGCTTGCATCAGTTTCAGCAGACATGCAATGGTCGTATACATGGGCAGATGATGCAGGATACGATGAACCACTTAAGGAAAACTTATGCAATGACCTGCTTGAAAGTTCAGCATCAAATTTATTTTTAAGTACCTGGCTCTGGTGGTATTTATTGTTCAACCAATGCACTGTGAATGTTGCAACACTATAGCTGCCTTGGCCTGGGCCAGAAAATGAAGGTAGAAGTGGAATGTCAGCTATTGGATTTATTGATGATGCTATATGAAAATGACGCACATCTTGATGTATATTGAAGTCATGAGCAGGATTCTGAAATGATATTTCCAAGCTGGGAAACTCAGAAATTTCTGAACCTCCAGAAACACCTTTTCTTTGGCCACTTCTGGACCAACTCTTTGTTGTGCTCTCAAACCTTAACAGCCGAGAAACAGGCTGTTTCGTCTCACACCAAATTCTGCATATTTGATCCTGGCATGAGCTAATCAGGACATTTGAAAAGCGATCAGTGTCAGGGAATGAAAAGTTTTTTCTCCATTCAAACCCTACAACTGGCTGAGGGTGAAGCAGGTAAGTAAAAGTAAAGTCGAGACTATGATCTCTTTGAAGGTGAACATCATCTGATGTTGAAAGGACCCCATGCTCACAATCAGAAATATTAAGGTTATTCATACAATGTCGTTTGTACCATATTTTGACCATGCACTCTCCTTTTGCAACAGATGCAAACAGCATGTCTCTGCAATTGTTTGGAGAAAATGCCAAATGCAGAGGAGTTTCATCCAAGCCACTGCTCCAAGTATGCTTCCACACTTCTTCAGAAACAGAGTTGCTGCACGCATCAGAGTAATACCACATACTTATCCGAGAACAACCAACTAACAGATAGCTTTCATCAAAATTCCAAGACAAAATGTTAACTTCCCCATCATTTCCCTTTAGTTGAAATGAAGACGATTCATCCCAGTGATATTTCTGCCAGCTTGAAATATCTTCTACAGCATGTGGAGTAAAAATCACAACCTTTTTGCCATACGCAACTGCAATTTTCCCAGATACTTCAGTGCAATCAACAGCAGTGATGAGAACATTTTCCTCATTGGAAATTATCTGAATTGGCTGCTCAGATGAGCTTGATATCACCAAGTCACAACCAGAACCATACACCCAGAAAGTAAAATTATTGATTTGACCAACATCATAACTATAACTCCCAGAATTAGCAGACCCTGTCAAAACTTGATGACAGTTCATCCTGCTCAAAACTATTCTCTCTGAAACAAGAAACAAACAAATGGGAAGGAACAGGCAAATAACAAAAGCCAGAAACAAACAAATGGGTAAAAAGGAAACAGACAGATCACACAAGGTTGAATTTTTAGCCTAATATATCATTTGGCACTAAGATCACAACAGTTTGTTTGCTGTATTGTAGATTAATGTCCCACAATTAGTACTTTACTCAGTCACATTAGTCCTTCTGTTTCATGAAAAATTGGTTTATTGTAAGCTCAGCTATGACAACTGCTATTTTTTCAAAATGATATTTTTGTTTAACAACGTTGGAGCTAGGCAAATTTCACTTTAAAAGGTATAATTTGCCCATAGTGGCCAAGTCTTTGCAACCGCAGAACTCGCCAGTCAATTGTGCTGGACAGATGTTCAAACCCTCAAAAACTTGGTGAGTCTCGTAGTTTGCAGTGATAGAAATATTTTTTGGTTTTGTTTTTTTTGTGGGTGATGTCATAAGTGGGATAGATTTAGGCCATTTTGACTGAGGCTATCGGGCCCTGGGCCCCAACCATAAGACGAAAGTATTTCACTAAGTTTTTAGTTCAAACTAAGCTAAAATCAGAATCTTTTGAGCCTTTGATTGGGTTTCTTTCTAAGATTTCTGGTTCAAAAGTTATGGCCAAAAAAACATAACACTGGTCATTTTACAAAAAATTAGTAACTTTACCAAATATTGGTAATTGTATAATAACTTTTCAATCAGAAACCCTACCCAACGTTCGTCCACCATATGCAACGTTATAGTAACACGCAATGAGAATGTAGTAGGCTTGGTAGAAACATATTAAATGTGAAAGGTAAACCTAACACTAACCCCTAAACCGTTGTCTCATGAATTGAAACATGCAACCACTACTAGGAAAACGAAAGTCGCCAAGGCGAGAGCTGAACCAAAAACCTTTGGCACAGCAGACCTCAAACACATATGCTACGCTATGACATTGGTGCTGTTTGAGTGATAAACTCTTTGCTTGATTTGAACAGCGTCAGGCGACACGGATGAATACTTACTACCATTATTTTTAGAAAGTGGCTATGGAACCACCCATGGATCTTATTTCAAAACTTAAACAACTGCACCGCCTTGCATGACGTGATTTGAATATAGCAGTCAGTTTGTCGCTCAAGCTGCGTTGTGCTAATAGTGTAGTGGATGCATTTCAGGTCTGCTGTGCCAATGGTTTTCTGTTTGCCTCTCACCTTGGTGACTTACGTTTTCATATTAGTGACTGGTTGCATGATTCAATTCATTGCACTAGATTTTCTGTACTTTTTTCCAAACTTTCGGTTTAGGGGTTAGCGTTAGGTTAGTGTTATTTGCGTTTACTATATTTCTACCATGCCTACTGCATTCTTGTTGTGTGTTACTGTCATGTTACAGGTGGTGGTCGAAGAAGGTTTGAAATTTAAAGTTCTGTAGCCACTGCCTTATTTTTATCCTGTGCAGCCAAAGTGCAAAAAACATGAAATGAAAGCATTTAACAACAAAACTGCTAAAAAGAGTTACCATATATACTCGCTTATTTGCCGCACTTTTTTTACCTGGAATATGGCCTGCATTTTGCCTGCGGCTTATATGCGCAACATACCCAGAGGGCAAAGTTTTCACATGAGCTATCACCAAATTTCAGTCATCCAGTCGAACCACAAATGCCATCTGGCAATGGGCGAAAGTAGGGCGCTATGATGTCTCTGTCAAAATTCGACATAAATTCGTGGGATAAAAGCGTACAGACAAGTACGAACTTCTTTCTTCCGACAAAGAAGATTTCATTGGTTTTGAACAATAAAATTGACTTTCATTACATTTGCCTGTAAAAATCAATATTTTGTGGTTGATTGATCTCGCAGGGTCTTCACCGGTGAAAAGGTCAATTGACCTGCAGCTTATTCGTGAATTACCCTTGATTCTCAGTATATGGCTAAAATTTCTGCTGCGGCTTATCTGCGGATGCGGCTAATAAGCGAGTATATATGGTAGTTTCATGCATGCTTTTGTTGAAAACAAACCTATACCACGCAGAATAGTTCAGTGAAACAGAACATATCACAACACTGTACTAGGCTATGCCAGTGCTTCTTAACGTTTTTTGCTTTGTTCACTCTTACCATGCATTGCTGCATTCCTATTCACCCTATAGTGAATGTATGGCTGATGTGACAATAATCACAGTTCGAGATCAACTGATATTTGGGTTTTACCGATATACCGGTATCAGCAAAAACAGCCAATAAAATCGACCTTAGTAGGTATTGAATAAACGCTGCTATATTCCTCACGCATCCAGACAACTTGCGCAAGAAAGCACAATGAAGCAAGTAAAGACAGTTACCTTGCAGCAACACTAGCAGGTGCATTTTCATAAACAAGCAGACAAGATGAATCATGGAGCACGTGTCGGCTGTCGCAGCCGAAACAAAAGCATCATCATGAACTTTTGCAATGCTTGAAGCTTAATATTGTCTTGACCGTGCTACCACACGCAGGCATTGTTTACAAATAAACTGTGGTTGTACTTCTAGAGAAATTTTCACAGCATGAATGGTTGACTGTAACTTAGGTGCAGAAGTCCAATTGATGCATAGTTTAGTGCAGAATATTTTTTTAAAAAAAGCTTGCATAAAAAGTCAATTTTGTTATATTAAGCAACATTTGTGGTGCTACGATTATGATTACAAATGCAATCACTACTCATTAGTGGCACCAACTGTCGCTGTGAAGCAGATGCATGTAACATCTTGAAAGGATTCTACTTTTCTTAACTTGAGGTATTAGGCTATAGGAGCACTGGTTTATACTTTATGCAAGCTAAAATGTCCTGTTCGTGGCTTAAGTTAATCAACATTCTCCACGAGGCACGTAAATGATAATTGTGACATCACAATCCAAGCTGTTGCAACGCGTTGGTTTGTGGACACTGGACGTGGCACACAAGTTATGGAAGTGCTACACCAGCATTTAACAAATCCGTTGAAGTGGTGATTTGGCAATCAATCCAGCAAGGTAGTCGATATTCATTGTTGCATCACAATTTGTTGTCCGTTTGTTAAACACGACCAGCAAAAGCAGTGTTTTACGACTACACAACTTATGCAAGCTAAAAACGCAATGTTTGTGATCGGATCAAAGCTATCGTATGAATAATGCACAATCATCTGATGCATAAGTTGCACATGTGCAAGCTGTTGTCATAAAACTTGTTCTTATGGAATTTACTTCTGGTGGACAGGCAGAAATGTTTATAGCCTGGTGCTGCTTAATATAATTAATTTAATTTAGGCTAGGTTGTAGATGCTTTTGTTTCGACTGCGACGGCTGACATGTGCTTCATAGTTCATCTTGTCTGCTTGTTTATGAAAACGCACCTGCTAGTGTTGCTGCCAGTACTTCCCTTGCAGTAACTAATGCAACTAGTTTGCTTTTTTATTTTAAGGACATGCAGTTATTTAATGTTACATTACGTCAAAATGCCAAACTTGATTCTTTTAGACTTGCATTGACTTTTCAAATTAAAAATCCACTCAGTTGCAAAAGAGTTTAAAAGGCTGATTTGTGAAATGTAAGCAAAAACAAAATTTCACAAGAGTTATGTAGTACACTTACTGTTAACAAACATACTATCATAGATAGACCAAGAAGTTACTACTGTTTTGGAATTTTTTTCAGTTTTGGCAATGATTAATTGAATACAGTATTGTACTAAATTTAACCTCCTTAACTTGATGCTCCATTTTGTACTTCCTTTTCATTGTCCACCATCTTTCAACTTTCAAGCATTGTTTTTGCTTTTTTTGTTAGAAGCACTGTAAGCAGTTCTTTTTCATTCAGTGTTCTGTACTTATTGTTTTGTTATTTTTAACATTCTTTTTTTATTCATGGCACTGTCACTGTGCTTATTCATTGGGGACAGTGTATACTATGCTAGCAAGTTAATCAGATTAATCAAAAATCATAGCAAAACATTGAAATTGCTGCAATTTGAAAAATTTTAGATCATAAATGCTGATTTTTTAAGTTTTTGAAAAAAATCGAAAGGCAGAGAATACATTAAATTTTGGAAGTGGCTACGGATACGCCTGGCCTGATGCAATTCAAATAAAAGGGTCAGTTTGTCATGCAAACAGCATGAATCTTGTAGCCTAGGGGTTATGCATTACAACTGCTATGCCAATGGTTTTCNGTTTGACTATTCCTTTGGCGACTTTCATTTTTTTTTTCTATACTTTTTTTCAGGCTTAGAGGTGTTACGTTTAAGGAAGAGTTAGATGGATAGTTGTAAAAATGTGTCATCCAGATAACAGACATATCTGATTTGGTCTTTGTGCCATCCGGTTAACTGGATATTCAAAAGATACAACATGTGATGCTAAAATTTTAATGATGATTAAAGCATTGACTCTGAGTCATATAATCCATTCAGCAGTCAAAATACAAAGACCTGTTACTCTTGTACTTTAGCTAACTTTATACAGTACAACAAAAAAACACAAATTTGTGATGTTTATTTTTCCTGCAACGGATTTCTAATAAAGGACAATGCATCAATTGTTGAATCGTTTAGGCGGGACTGAAGTTTTGTAAGCAAAGAGTCTACATGCACTGAATGCTCTTTCGGCTTCCACAAAAGTGGGCTGGATGGTAAGCAGTGCTTCGTAAAGCACTTGACAACTTGTTTTTGGTCTAAAAAGTTCTCAATCTTGCTTTTACTTGTAGAACTGACTGCCAAAGAAGGAACATGCACTTTTGTCTTTGCATCAACCTGAATCTTGTGTTTCAAATGCAAGTGGTTTCTCATAGCTCCTGTTGATCCTTCCTTGCAAAAAATATTAGTTCCACAGGTATCACACTTTGCCCTCTCGCCATTTGTTGAACATTGGAACTAGCCCCACACAGGGTTTTCACTTTTGAAACGTTTGAATTCCATTTCAATGTTGTTTTTTTTAGACACTTAAAAAGCATAGGCCATACACTCAACTCCAAGCATTCGATTGAATCTCTTTGTTAATGCCGGGAGGTTTAAAATTTTACTGTCGCATATCGGTTGTTTAGTGATGTAATAGAACAAATTTTCCCCGACATTCTAGAGCAAGGGTCTCGAAACTCTTTTGTACGAGGGCCACATGAGCTATTACGCAACAATTCGAGGGCTGGACATCTTACGCAATGTGATGATTTCCAGATACAGTATGTTAAATTTTACCAAATCAACAAATTTTTTGTAAATATATTATTTTTTCATTATTGACAAAATAGCTTCGTGTGCCGGATTTGGCCCGTATGCCTTAGTTTGGAGACCCCTATTTTAGAGAATACATGAACAGTAACTTGAATAAAGGTTTTAAGATCAACGGGAAGTCACTTATCGCTACAAGATAACTGTGGGATGATAGACCACCCGTAGCTGAGAACAAGGCAATTCTGAGTTGCTTAACATCATACATTACAAACATAAAAAAACAGTAATAATGTTACTCCTATGTTATCCAGTTAACCGACAAAATGTTATCCGGATATCGGATAGTTGAAAATGTCTTGGTCAACCGGTTAACCATTATCCGGATAGTCCAGCCCTAGTTAAAAGTTTAGGGGTTAGTGTTAGGTTACGGTTAGCTTAGGGTTAGGTTAGCATTGATTAGCTTAGTGTTAGGACTAGGGCTACGGTTAGGGTTAAAGTTAGGTTTAGGGTTTATCTTTTACGTTTAGTTCGTTTCTACCAACCCTACTGCACTCTCGTCATGCATTACTGTTACGTCACAAGTGGCGTATGAATANGTTTTCAAATTTCAAGNCACAGGCGTATCTGCAGCCACTGCCTTATATTTTTGATAATGAAGCAGATAAAAAGATTTAAAAATTTTGGAAACATTGGTTATTGGCCCATGAATAGCTAACATATTGGTATCAGCCCCCCAAACAAATATCTGTCGATCTCTAATCATAGTAATATTAGTGGTCATTGTTAGACCATGGCATTTCCTCTTGATCCACAGCATGCTTTCTGCCATGCAGCAAATTGGCTGGGATCTTCAAATAATATGGTTTGATTACAGACTCAGCTTTCCAAACTTTTTTTTCGTTTCATCAGCACATGCACTTTTTGGGAACAGGAAAAGAAAAGGTCTTTTCACTAGCAGAGTCATTTATGAATGATGAATGGAGACAATTTTACTGTTTGCTCAAGTATTCGTGCTGTATCTTGAAAAATTACAAGGACTTGTTCTGATAAATGCTGCGTTGGTTTTTTTAATTACTCCGCAGTTTTGAACAGGCCTGTAGCCATGGAGGGTGCCTCCCAATTTTTTGTGACCCACCAAATTATTGTGCCCAGAAAAATTAGTTTTAAAATAAAAACAAACATCTTGCCAACAAAAATGTATTCTCTCCCAAACCTTAGAATCTAGCTACAGGCCTGGTTTTCAATAAGCCAAGAACTGGTTGCTATATTCAAAACAGCAAAACATGCATTGAGCAGATACCTCATGGCTAGAGTCTACACCAGTGTTGTTCCGGATCCGGATTTTTGGATTCCGATCTGGAAGATTTTTGAGATTTTTTTGGATCCGGAGCCGGATTGGATATCATTTTTGCTCAAGCCAGATCCGGATCCGGATTATCCAAAACGATTTGAACACTATTTAATTATTTTGCGTTTTGTTTTTTTTCTGCGAAAAT
>JGI24159J19872_10005650_pt1 | contig 16192 bp, 5 predicted proteins | sample Ectturendosymbi4_FD_19872 | JGI IMG/M metagenome (IMG submission 19872) | reverse complement strand
ACTTTTTTCTTTAGAACTAATAAGGGAATTAATGAGCTTCCACATTTTCCCAGAATCATTTCGACAAGACAAGAATTGTGACTGATAATAGCTTTTTTTGTGGATTTCCAATAAATGAGTAACTTTATTCCTGTACTTTTTATACTTTGCATAGGCCTTTTGACTACTAAAACCAGAGCTCTTGGGTTTTGTACCTGCGACTAAAAGCGCATTGTTGGGTCTAAAAAACATTTCTGTGTAAATCTAATAAATGTGTAGATGGATTTGTGCTTGTGAAATATGGATTTTCGTGTATTTGTAGAAATATAATCTAGCTCAGTATTCTTCAACAGAGGTTCCGCGGAACCCTAGTGTTCCGCAAAACATGTAGTGGGGTTACGTCAGTTTTAAGGGTTCTATGAGAATTCCTCGATTTTTTTAGGGGAAATGATTTCTTGCTTCAGTATGTTGATGCGTCCTCATGAAAATTTTTAGATCATCGTGTTGCATTCAGATTCCAAGTAGACCAGTTAGTTGTACCGGAGGTTGAGTGCAGTTAATAGCCTAAAAAGAAACATTGATAGTTGTTGTGTCACTTGTTGTTCATTGTTGTGCAGTTAAGAACGTTATTGTTGCAGCACAGTTATACGATGCTGCCGATGTAGGCTACAGTTCACAGTAGAAAAAGAAGGCCCCCTTGAATTTTTTCAGTTATTCAAAAGTATAACCTTGGGAACTCTGTTCCAAATATAGTAATAATGCTGTAGATTTTCTTCACAATTGCCGTTAGTGTTGCTACCTGTGAGAGGAGTTTTTCGAAACTAAAACTGTGCAAGAATTACTTAAGGTCTAGTATGAGCACCTTGAGGTTGAGTAATCTTGCCATACTGCCTATAGAGCAACAATTGACAGATAAAATATATTTTGGCATTGCCGTTGAAGAATTTGCCAACAAAAAGGCAAGAAACGTTACTGTGTAGAAAATTATAGTTTTCCTTTCAGAAATAAAGATGGTCCTAATTTTTGCACTTTTTTTACTATTTTTCCCTATATGTCATTTTTGCTTTTTGTTTAACTGTTACTTGCAATGTTTGAGTTTGTTGGTGTGTATTTAAAGCATGCCATTAATTTGAGCATGTGAGAGTACTGTAATATTATAATGGTTCACAAACTAGCTTATATAAATACAAAACTTTAAGGGCCAGTCATTTCGCAACTGCAATGTGTACTTTTATCGGCTTCGGGGGCGCCAAACTCAAGATCCGCCCCGGGCAGCCCACACTCTAGCTACGCCACTGGCACCAAGGACTGTCCTTGAATTTTCGATCAAAACTCGTTTATGTCCTTGATCTTTGAAAAACATCTTGTTGTCCTTGAGTATTTTCCGGCGTCCTTGAAAATTCTTGAATAGTTTTCAAAATGTTCATTTTTTAACTATTGATTACATTGAACATTCAAGAATCAAGAATAAACAAGGTAAATTGACAGAACAGTGTGTAGATTTGATCCATCTAAAGCAATTGTGTAGTAAAAAGTGTACCATTCAAGAACGGTTGTGTCGTCATAATACGTTTTGTTTAATTTTCAATTTCGCACGTGGTTATCTTAGCTTTCTTCTTCGTCGTGTGAGCGAGTTGTTACTGTCCACTGCTAGGGCGCACTAGATCTCGGGGCAGGTGTTCAGCTTGGGTTCGCGACTATACAGTCTGATCGATTCGGTCAGCCGATTGGGTCTGGCCGTTTCGGTCAAAGGACGTTTCGGTCTGGGGACATTTCGGTCGCGATATTTCTGTACATGAACAACGGATTACATTTGTTTATTTAAATGATTATACTGTATAGGAAGGCGAAATGTCACGCTAGCTGGTGTTATACCAACTCCCTTTGATGTTGCAGCGAAGTGACAAAACAGTCTGACAAGTGAAATGTTAGACTGTCTAAAAATCTTAAAGCTTCACCATTTTCAAAATGAAATGGCTCTATAATAGGCGTAAGAACGTTTATGAAACAGTCAGATTTGTATCTAATTAATGTGTACCTGTCATACTGCAGTAGAGCTAATACTGATGCATTTGCAGCATACTTGGGCAAAATGAAACAATCATCACTGGCCAACAAATAATTTTTCATTTTCTGTTGCATGAGTTTGTTCAACCGATTCTATACAATTTTGGTCGCCGAGTTCAAATCTGCTATCAGTTTTATTCTGCATGCTTTAGATTTCATGCAATTGGCATTTCAATATTATATTAGTGGTATTTTGCAGGGAAGGTGTGGCACAGCAGGACTAGGGGCACAGTCGTCTTTTTTTATTCATTCAAAAAGTTGAAAACGTTGAACTTTAAAATTTCCATGGTGATTTAATCTAATCCCAGCCGTAGTACTAAAGTGAAATTTTCGTTGATAGGCAGCCGTTGTTACTAATTACAGAGAAAGTTGTGCTTTTGTTACCCAAAAGTAAATTATAAAATCGCATTTAGATTTGAGTTTTGCCCACGTTAACCAACATCTTCTGTTCTGAGTTTTTGTGACGTTGTAGTCAGGGCAGTGAAACATTATTTGATAATACCAGATTTTAAATTTTTTTAAAGTTCAGTTGGTACTTCTTCATTTTAGTTTTTAGGTAGGCATGGGGCACATCTGACAGAAAAATGGGGCACACTCGACACATTACCACTAGGTCAATTTAAACAGGATAAAGCTTGAGGGGTTATATTGGAATGCAGTACAGAATAATTCTAATCAATGAGCATTTTTAGGTTTGTTACCTGTTTAGACTATCTCCCATGTTGACACTTCCAGCATATTTGTGGTTAAATACCAATCATTTACGAAATTTTAGATCAGATAAGTCTCAAGATAAATCTTGCAAGGAGGTAATTAACGAGCAACAAAGAAAAAATCAAATAAGATTTCTTAAAAAATGATTAGAATGTAGAATTTCATCTTTGCTCTTTGAAAGTTTCTACAAATGTCAAAATTGTAATGCAATGTCTTGAAAATTCGGGGAGTGGAAATGCCGCAAATTCCCCTCCTGGTTGAGCGTCTGATTCACCTTCATGTGCTAAGCCGCAAATCACACGATCTCGATTTTTGCATGTGATCGTTATTCCAATGTGACACCAAACTTTGGATGCTACAACTTCGCATAAGAGAATGAACTGTTTTCTTACCATTGGCTTTGGTTTTTCCTCAGTTGTTAAATACATTCTGTGTGGTTCTTAGTGTTTTTGCATTTTTGCATGCAAAAGTTTTTCAGATATTGCGGAATAGTACGCATGGGCATTGAATGTACTGATAGGGAAACATAATTTCATAAAGGAATAAAAGAAATGTATGCTAGATTTTATATGAATAAGATTTCAGTACTGTGAATGCGTAGTGGTACGTGAAATCGATGTACTATAAAAATAATTAGGTTGACTGATTCGCTTGCTTGTCATCTTTGCTGAGACCCGTAACTTGCATAAGCCCACAGATATATACAAGTTCAAGTCATCGCAGAAAGATAAAAAGAGACGCGTCGGCAGATTCCTCGAAAGCTTTTACAGTAAATCGAGAGCTTTCAATTGTTGATGTTCGGAGGTTTATTTTTTTAGAGTTGATGCTGGCTGCTTAATGCGCATTGCACACCTTTGAAACTAAAGCATTCAACACTTACAGGCTGGAGTTTCCAAAGCTGGAATTCGCTCTCGAATATCTAATAACAATTTTTTGCACGCAGGCTATATAAACTACGTTCTACACAAAACTACTATCGCAAATAAACTGAACCATGCAGAAACAATGACCTCAGTTTAAAATACAAGTAGTCAGTAGCCTAATTTGTTCAGGGGTTTCACATGAAACACATAACGACATAACATTTTTTTAAAATCTAAAATAATGCATAAAGATTGCGTGGGAGGCTTTGAATGGCCGGTTTGTCCCCCACCCTGGTTGCGGGCCTAATTCAATTTACACGCGCATTAAACTCTGTGAAAAACAGTTTTGATCTTTTTATTGCCTGACCATAATCTTGAAGTATTGAGCACTGCACACCCACGCGAAACTTGCGTTGATAAAGGCGAGTTATTAAACCTATAGCAATCCACTCACGAAGCTAAATGCACTCTATGAGCATTTCTGCAGTCTATGTTTAATTTCTATGCGCATGCACTGTAAAATAAGTAGTTCTATATCATAAGTGCTCAATGACTATTTTTTGTCAAATCACGTTTTTCTCAACTTTTTTCAAAAAAACATTTCAAGGTTAGGTTTTTCAATATAGATCCTATGTCAGTAAAACAAAACCAAACACTTTTTAAAGAAAATATAACCACACAATCTGATATTGACATGATGTGATAGGTGAAGAGAATAAAGTACTCTGCGCATGTGGGGAGCAATACAAAGAAATGCAGCTTATCAGAATGATAACTGTAGTGTTACGATCCTATCAACTGGTTTACTGTCTGTTGGTGTACTGTTTGCAAAAAACTGAGGAAATCACTCACCCTTCAACACCGGCCACTATAGCGTCCGGCAAAGGTTTGAACGACTACAACGTCTGAACGGATAGAGCTAGAAAGTCAATGAAGGCATTATTGGATGAGATAGCACCGCATCTTTTAAGGTAGGTCGCACCCACCTGTGACGTCATTGTGACGTCGTTTTATGGTGAAAACCTTTTTCGCGTAGGCTAGAAAACCTAGTTGCCTCCATTCAAAAGGCTATAGACCCTAAACCAAACACGTTGAAAACAAACTTTTTACATAAAACATGTCGGTAAAGATCTTACCTTTGCAATGATGATAACAGAAGTTGAAATGTTTCTTGGTGGGATTCCAAAGAGGCACAAACCACATATTTCGTTTTTTTAGGTTCAAACAACTTTTCTGCCAGTCGGTACCCATGAACCCCATCAAAGTTGCAGAAAGGGTGTATTTGAGTGTTTCACAACATCCCAACAAATTTTAAGCCAAAATATTAGCAGGAAAAATGTATGCGTGAATAAAATCAAAATATCCACTAGGTGGCTGAGGCATGTTTATGGAAAGAAATCCTTTCTCAGCAAAGAATCAGACACTAAGATCTTACAGAGTAGGCTTATATATTTCGCCTGCGAAGTAAGCATCATCAGCTTGGTATATGTTTGGTCATAACTCCCCAACCCCTTCGGCTAGAAGGCTAACCAAGGTATTTGAAGCTTCAGATTAGCTCCTAGAACATTTTAGGACACAAACCAAATCACTAACATCTGTACTATGTTTTCAGCTCCCCAAAACGTGATCTGGAACTAAATCTACCCAACCTACACTTCTTTCCCCCCTAATTTTCCCTCGCAAAACAACCGAATCATCTTTTCTGAGCACATGGTGTTCTGGGCAGGGGCGGAGCCAGACATTTTCATTTTGGGGGGGGGCACTGGAGGGGCCAGTTTTGCAACAAGGGGAGCTGTCAATGGTCTGTGCAGGACTTTTAGAAAGAGACCTGAAAATTTTTGGGGGGGCCACTGGGGAGGCCAGGCAAAATTTTNGGGGGGAAGTGGCCCCCCCTGGCACTTCCCTAGCTCCGCCCCTGGTTCTGGCGTTCTTCAGACGTCCGAAAAAACGGATTGAAAAAGCTNAACGGGATGCTGGGAACAAGGTCATGGTTTCTCTATAAATTGCCAAAAATTCACTACGGAAAATGCACAAATATANATTTTTCTCAAAAATTTCAAATGCGAAGGCACATTTTTCTCATGTTCGTTGGATATCGTGCTGTCACGTGCATCTGGAGATGTTTTCACTGGCTCTCTAATTCGTTCATAAGTTATGGCCGATGAAATGTTCGTCGCGTTAAAAGCTAAGGATATTCAGTATGACAACATACATAGGCTGCAGCTAAATAACTTGCGTTTTTGACAATGGAGTCTGAAGTATTAAATGTCAAAGCGTGTTTTCAATGCTTTATTACTGAAGTAATTGGACGCGACAACAACAATTATATATGTTGGAGTACATGGTCGCGAATAAGTACGCACACTAACTAAGAAACATTTCCAATACGCATGCTACTGATACTTGTTTTTACATTTGGCGGATACAAACAAAATTGATTCGTCTTGTCAAAAAAGCAAATTACCATATAGTAAAATCTGGAGCCGATTCAAAGAAACAGATGTCATTTTCGGACTCATTAGCCCAAAATTACACAGAAACTATTAAAACATCTTTCGTACTCGAAAAAATTTTTGCTATCCAGTGCGCAATTTATCAGTAGTTGTTTTCAGCACCGGACTATTGCAACTACCAATAAAACAATGTGTTTATAAAAAGGGCAATATGCGTTTTCACAGCCATAACCAGCTTCAATTTTTTACTTGAATATTGAGACTTCGAATGTGTAACGAAAATATTTGTGAAATACCTACCAGTTAATACCATCACCATACCACAAATCTAAAGCCCCATGATCACACACTGAGCACAAATGTTAGTCAACGAAGCAAAGGCAACATGAATTTCATTAAAATTAACAGCCTTCAAAAACTAGTCACGGTCACGTTTAAAAGGTTTCAGATTGTTTTTCGTTTTTAATCGAAAATGAAGCAACTCTAAGGCAAACGCAAAATTCAAAACCATAAGTTGTTGCGATGNAGAAAAGTTAAAATGCANTTATTCAAACATGTTGAAACCTCAAGACAGTCATTTAAATTTAATACAAAGCAAAATTATAGCCGTTGTGAATTTTGAAAACGCGAGCAATCTTTTTTTTACATCAGCCTTTAGTTGATGTATGTTGTTAACTATTAACTAATGGGGAATAAGTTGCGTGTCAAATTTAAAAATGTGTTAAATTGTTCGCAATTACACACAACAGAAATTGAAAAACTTGTAAGAATGATAGGAAAACGTTATTTGGTATGTTTAATGATGACATAAAACATCAAATACATTTCATCAAATATTATGCAAGTTAATTTTCATAGTTGTCATGCTAAATGTAGTTTTGGAAATTTTGCTCGTTTAAATTGTGATAATGAAAGGACTTCATTTGATATATTGGTGGTTGTAATTGACAAAACTGACTTCAAAATCCTACAGTGGCGAGCACACATATTTCTAGAGAAATCAAAACAGTAAATCAAGTTACCAAAAATACTATTACCAATTTTCAGTGAAGAGTGTAGATGTTTGTTGCGCTTCAGATTAAAGCCATCCTAGCTTTGAAATCACAACTATATTAACGATTAATTTTTGAAAATATTCCCAAAACATATTCAGTGAATTCGGGAATCACACTTAGTATTTGAATCTTCTACGTTGTACTTGCCTTAGAAAGCCTACTTTGTGATTAGGTCGATAAGAATTAATACCAGGTTTACAAAAACAAATGCGTGTTAGCAAATCTGCGGCTAAAAGCAATGATGTGTGTCATGAAAATATATGCAATAAGCCAATTCATTTGGCCACGTTTGCTGTACTGTTATACACGCTGTTGTCATTTTCCTGTTCCTGCGCGTCTTTCATCATTTTTGCATACTTACTGTCGAAAAATCCAAGCTGAAAAACAGGTTATTTAAGGTGTTTCGACCACAAACGGGAAATTAAAATGCCAGATAACGTATTTCAAACAACAAATGTTTGCACAACAAATCAGGAAAATGCAAGATGCGGCATGAAACAAGATGTTGATATCTTCAAAACTAAATCGCATCTTTTTATCTCTTTACCACACTAGAACTTTCAGCCATAATTAACCAACAAATATTGTTATGAAAGGTAATCGAAGCATCAAAAGATGCAGAAAGCTTTGTACTTTCGAATAAAAAAGAATTAGTCACTTTTTGATTTGAAATTTGTTAGGGCAGTTTCACATCACGGGGTATCCCAAAAGATGTTTTGGCGGTCGGTGAAAAACACCAAGAGCAAATTCACCCATTAAACTTAACAAAATCCACTTCTTATAAACCTNTAAGTGATTCTCTAACATAGTCGATCGCCGTTTTATGGCTGAAAATCGACCTATAGGTTTTTGGGACTTTTGAGGAACGCTGTGGTGGGCACGCATTTTATACCCAGTCTCCGTTTCAACCGTTGTACTTTGCGAAACTGTCAATTTGTTAATTTTGCAAAAACATGTGAATTACTTTATGAAGTTGAAATACTGATCTCAGACTTTATGCATTTAAAAAAATCAATGGGCTACACATCATTTGGGGAATAGTGGAGCAAGTCACTGGCTTTTTGAATATGACATCACAGTGTCCACACAAACCAAACCGGAACCAAAGGGTAGTATTGTTGGCAAAAAGGACCATTTCGCGCTTGCAAATGTGTTGGAATGCAGTTATTGCCCAAAAGATCATTTCGTCACAAACGCTCAGGAATTTACCCAGATCGCTCAAAGTTGATCAGCTTTTCAAAGTAAGATCTTCATTCACATTGCATATGGATCTTGGGGTGTTTAAATTGTTCTCAGTGCTAAGGAAAATCTCAAAACAAGTGTTGCTAAGGTTTCGACGACAAAGTGAAGGCGAGACAAATTTGCAACAAAATAACTTAGCAAGGTTCTGCAACAGGGATATTTGGCAAAAAGTCAACAATCAAAAATAAAAAAAATAAATAAAATGAGCAGCTGTTGTGGAATTACATTTGATCGTCATGACGATTTCATTAAAGGATATTTTTCTCGACGATAATCTAAATAGCTTAGTGAAACAGTTCTAACGGATGCGACTTATAAAAGAAAAAGATGCTCTTATCCACTCAGCCTCTATTCCACACCATCAAGGTTTTTATTTCATTTTTGTTGCTGTTGTTAAAAACCGGGTANGCTTTTCTATTCAGCATCGTAACCAACTGGATTAATCACAACAGTGTGACGCTCCGAGGGTTTCATTGGTCATACCTTCCACATAACTAGAGCTGCAATTCCCAGAAGAGCAACACCGGCGATAATTGCTCCAATAATCGCGGCGAAGTTCGTTTGAGAGGATTTAGGCGCCACATATGGAACGAACGCATTTGCGCTTGTGGTGATCTGTTAAGTAGAACGTTTTGTCAATCTTCATTGAACAATTTTATTAATATTTTTCTACAAAGTTGGAAGTCGTTGTCAAAAGGATAAAGAATATTTATAACTATGAACATTCATCAATAAGTTTCAAAGGAGATTGGAGAAACAACAACATTGATTTGAATTAGAAAAAACGAACTCACAGATTTTAAAGATTTGCTAAAATTTCTGGAAGTTGTATTTGTTGTAGCTTAACCAGTTGGGCAGTAATCTGATGTTTGGCGTATAAATAAATATACTTTGTGTTCGATGCTGAAAGTTGAGGTGAAAGACAACCAACATCATAGTAAAGTAAAAAGTTCTGACAAAACCAGGATGTTTAGAACGTTGCGTTCCCTATACTACTTGTTGACCAAGTATATACATAAATTTATTCAGGTATCAAATTCTGTGACCATTTTTATTTATTCAATTTTACGACAGTTATTTCGTGATATTTGTTTCACAGGTGTTATCGAAAACATTGGAGGAGTAAACAAGTCACCAATGATGCATGTTGTTTTCGTTAGCAAATGTGTCAATGCACTTACTTTGCTAGAAGCAGAAGTGATTGGGGGTGAAATGGGAGCTCTGCTGGCGTTGACTACAAGTTCACTGAACAGAACTGTTTTGAGTTTAGACTGAAAAAACAATTTTTTGTAAAAGTATTTTTTTATTGAAGATTCAATACTCTTGAAACATTAACAGCCGCCAGTGCATTTGTAAAAGAAATTTCAAAAATGTTTGGAACAAGTTGCCGTCATTCAAACCAAAACCTTGCAAAAATGATTTAAAATTCATTGCAACCCTTATGGTTTTGCCTCAGCTTTAGCTACAATACTTTATACTTGTTCAAAATTCACGACCGAATTTGTGCACACCCTGCGTCTCACCTTCCTTAATTTCCGGAAAAAATTTCCCTAATGAAATTACGTTAAAAAATGGCGCTCTGCTGGCAAGATACAAGAAAAAATTCCAATGCGTATATCTAAGTCATTGTTCTCATTACAAGACAAAATCTGTTAAAGAAAATATGATAAATCTGCTTATGGTTCACAGTGTATTCCAATTTTGCAGCTTTGCGCGATTTCCTCATATGCTTTAAATTATCCAAATATTAAACTTTGCAGAAACTTGATTGTAAAATAACGCATATATTAACTACACGTATTGGCGTCCGTTCATGCGTTATGGTCACACACAAGCGAAATTATGTTCACATTTAATGCAATACTGTAACGGAATGCACATGGTTCATATTTAAACACACGCGAGGCCACGCGTAATGTTGCTGCGATGAGCTAAACTTAAACATAGTTTGCAACCCAAAATTTGATGGAAATCTGCTAATTGGCAGCAGTTGGCAGCTCAGTTGTAATAGCGTTAAACGTGAAATTTCCCACTGGATTGAACCGCCATAATTTGTACGACCAACAGGAAATGCAAACATAGGTGAAATTGCTATTTGTATCATAACTATTCAAGAAAATTGCTGTCATCTAGAACATGGGGCGTCATTATTTTCTTTTTAGTTGAATTATTTTTTTGGCATGTGTGGACCAAGCAAGGGCACACCCTGTTCATTTTGCCTTTAACCGCTGAAACGCAGTCGAGTTGATTTGCGTCTTCGTTCACATGCAAAACTGTTTCATTCAGGCAACACGACAAGGGGCAGCGTAACTCCATGAAAAACGTATTTAGATGTTCATTAAAGTGTTGAAATACTTAAAATGCCGAGGCTAAGCAGTCATTACCCACAAGTTTCGACAAAAAGTACCAAAACAAAAATACGTATAACTAACTAAAATAGCTTACGTCATGCAGTGATGGTATCCAGACTTTGAAATGAGCAGTGAGTGTCACTTCGGCGAACTTATCCAGCTTGATAATAGAGCAGGTAATGGAATCACAGGAAACAGTATCACATTTCTATAAAAACATTACTTTTCACATTAACATATTCANAGATCAACCTTGTATAACTTTTTCACGGCATTGAAATTATTCCAGCAAAATTTTCATCTCTGATAAAGCAACAACTAAAAGTTACGGAACTATAAAACTGTCGAAAGGGTCTCAGTTTTCATGGCACTTAAAGCAATTTCAAAGCGTTTCTTCTTTAACCAAACGCTTTAGTAGAGAAACGATTGCAACTTACAGTAAGGCTTTGTTAGTTTCATTCAGGCTTGAAAAATTAATAAATGTGCTTTATACAGCGGGAAAAGGCATCTTTTGTGAGCAAACTACTTACAACTTGGCTTGGTATTTTTCCTTGAGTTTTATTCGGGAACGGAATCGATATGTTGGTTGAGCTACCTCGAGCTGCTGGAATCCCTAGGAAGTTTACTTTGCTTCCAGTGAAACATTTGCATGTTTCAGGAGGCTAAATAAAAAAGAAATGTGTTTGAGAGAAGGCTGTCAGAAAGACCACGTGGTGAAATCAACACTTTTATATGACGTTCATATAACGGTTTATTCATCTTAATAATTTTCTAAGCCAACGTTCCATATTGTTTTGAAATACGTAAATGTAGCATAGTTTTACTTTCTGGGTGCTTCGTAATTAAATAAAAACATAGACAAAATCTGCAAAGCCCTAACCCGTACAAAAATATGTATTATTATCTGAAAAAGTTCAATTACAAAATCGTCTTACGTAGCAATCTAAACCATAAAGATATAAGAGCAAGAAACCGTCTTGGGTGGAGTTCGTCCAAGTCATCGTCAAACCAGCAGTTGACAAAACGTTTGAACCTTTATTGTGGACCTGAAGACAATTAGGAAAAATCAATCGCCATTAACAAATAAGCTTTTTATTTTTATTTGAATCAATATATCATTTTGTTTTATCGTTTATGTTTTGTACGACTCTCACTGGTGAGCGTTCTGTAAACAATTGCTTGATTTTTTGAAATCTATTTGAAACTTATTGTGCACAGACTGAAAAAATTGAAAAGAATAATTTCCTGTATCTCTTCTTGTTTTACGAGCGTTGGTTTTATACTTTAATCTGTACTTAAACACCGTTTGTATTTATCCAATACTTGTCAAATATATTGTCCAGCTTGCTTCTTTGAAAAGATGCGACAAAGCGATTTCTTTGTCCAATGAATTCCAAGGAAAATTAATTCAGTGTCCATCAAACGTCAAGAACAATTATATTTTCACGTGAAACAGAAGCAAGCTGGAGTTCTCATTTTTATTCTGACGAACTTGGATTCTCTATTGGAAGACGGAATTCTTAATACGATACACAAGTGCATACATACCAAGTAAGCGTGTTGCACATTTGTCAGATTTTCTCCCAGAATAGGATCATCCAGTGACTGAGTTACGTTGCTCGCGGTTGAGTAATTGAAAAATACAGAATCCGGAGTTGAAGAACTAAAAAATAGTGTGATTTTTTATAGCCAATGGCATCGGAAGGGGGTGCAGGATGAGGGGGCATAGATCTGGCAGGTTGAATGTTTTCCATTAACCATTTAGTACAAAGTTGCTTTTATCTTAGTATCGAGTTGGTAAAATGAAATTTTACCACTGTTGTCTTTCTGAAAAAATGCTTTTGGCCACCACATGGAAAAATGCACTGTTAGTCTCTCCTGTAAAAAATCCTTCCGATGCGAATGTTTATTGCAACAATTTTGCTCCTGACACATTTTTCCAATTGCATCCGCCAAGAGCAGCAATCATTTGCGCCTAAGCAGGTGTTATATAAATACGTGAAAATTTTTTTGATTGTTTCAAGTTGTCTTAAATCCGTATGGTGCTTTCAGAAATTCCCCTTGCAGAGGAAATTTTAATCCTCAGTGGTGTTTTCCGTAAGATGCTGGAATAAACGTGGTTTTCATAGAGATTTTAACGTTTAGTGAAGAGTTGACCTTAAGAAAAATACGTTTCACTACTGGTCCCTATCAATCAAACATTTCACTGAATACAACTGACGCTTCGCAATTTCATAAATTTATGTTGCTTGGATCACTGACGTATCTGTAAGATGTGTTTTTAAAATCGAACCACTGAAATCAATACTCGCCTTTTGACTTCTGTAACATTAGTGATTTGTATTAAAATGTAAAATGGTTACAATAATATCACTCCTGATGTGTTACGTTCACACTGTTTCCTCTCCCCAAAACCATTTTCACTATCGCGTTTCTCCTTCCGGAATTTCAATGATAAGTCCTTGTTTTGCTGATGTTGCTGTTGCTGATGTTTCTATCACGTTTGCTGCTTAGTTACGTTTTGCACTGTGTTGCAGGAACAAGAAAATACTACGTGCATTGTTACTGCCACTACGGCCCATCCCTACATTGTCGACAATGGAATCATTGCGCGTGTAATCAAAAAAGAACGCATGTAGGCCTACAAGATACTTGTACATTCACCAACAAAGAAGTGCATACTAACAGCGCACAATATTAAACAACGCCGTTTTGTTTAAAAATGATGCTGAGTTTCCGATGCACAAGATGCACGCACATGGTCCCCATGAATGCGTTCCGATGGCAATGTTGGCCAAGACGACTGGACTCCACGGAGGATTGCATTTCTCATAACCGAACGGAGGTCTTACATAGACTTTCCCTAGGTTTCTTTACACCATGCGCCAGACAAGAAGGCTAATTTACCAATTTGCAACATCTTGGTAAGACCCCAAATAGACCTAACAGCATAAAACTGACGCAAGTATTTGCTCGACTAGACAGTGGATGATGTAGCTTTGTGAAGACAGCCAAATGTTCAGTATTGTGTTGTACATGAGATCGTGAAAGCGATCCTTGTTTTCAGGTGAGGAGTTCAGATATTTCAGGAAAATCAAATAATGCAAAAGCATTTTTCCTTTGAAATGCCTTCGAGAAGAACTGCCATGTTGAGATCGGTCTGAACTTTGAGGCAAACTAAGAGTTGACACTGTAAAGAGACTTCGCAAACGTAATTGACCACCAGCACATACAAGACAGTCAGAAAAGAAAAGACATTGCTAAGTATAACTACGTTCAGCTATTCGTCACCAGTGCAATTTCATATGCGCTGTAGAACTAAACATGTTTCTAAATTGGTTAACACTTCTTACCCACTTAGCTGTAAGATGGTGCTGTACAAAATGGGAAGACTGTATTGAAATTCATTGTTTGCGTTTGATGGATCCACAGATGTGCTGTAGCTGAAAATTTCAGAAACGTTTTGCAGAATTTGCTTATGTTTTTAATTTCGAAGTAGTTTTTAAATGAAACCTGCTCTGTTCGAGCCTCATGCACCAAAGTGTGCTTCAGCAGCACATACCTCGAAAAAACGTTTCCAATGATTGAAACTTGAGTTATTGTAGCATTTGTCCTCAATTGTGACAGAGAATAATGAAGACCTACTTTGCACTGTATAAATATAGTTAATTAATAATCGCTAGGAGATCTAATTGTATTTCAATATCAGTGTCTATCTAAGTTAAGAACACACTTATCCTTTACATTCTGTTGGTTCAACAGCACGGCGACCGCCTTAGTCAATACGATAATGGCTTGTCCCGGCGAGCTAAGAGGTGTTGATAGGTTGGCACACGAACTTTTCACCTGAAAAAAATTAAAGCATCTTTGTTAGCAGTTGCTCCATGTAAGATGCAAACAATCTTGCAAAAGTTTCCAAAATCCTAGGTCAATTAAACTTTTCAAAGCGACGCCATCATGGTCGAAAGGCTTATTTGATGCCAGAGTTGCAGAGGTTGTGGCAGCAGTGACACGACATTTGGAACTTCAATAAAAGTGGTTGTGGTGATAAAATAGATTTCTAAGGTTTTCTCTTTACGGCTGTTTTCCCGTATAACAACTTCAACGCTGTGAAAACTGACACAAAAAAAATCGATATCGCCGCTGCAGAAGACGTTTTTGCACTATTCACAAATAAGAAACATTGAGACACCTCTTAGACTTAGTAAAAAAAAGCACAAGGGCCAGAAAGGCACTGAGAAGCTTTGCAGTTCATGCTAACTAAAACTGCAACTTTGAAAATGTTGAAGAGCATCGCCAATTTTTGGGGATGCATTTTGGAAAAGAATCATTGCTTCAGATAGCCTGTTTGGTCAAAGTTTTTTTTAGGTGGGACCAACATCATCATCATCATCAGTCCCCTTCGGATCCACGACTTATCCACACTAGTAATGTCTGCTCACCGACGTTAAAGCCAATCCTGGTGAAGTAACATTCAGTTTTATAAACTTTGCATGATCAGGACCGTTGTTGCTGATTGTAACGTCAATTGTAAGCAGAACGTTCTTCGCGTTGATCACAAACGGCTTGGTTGATGGCGGAATCCTAAACATATCCCTTGTTGCAATACACAAGTATCTGGAGCACAAACAAACGTTTGCTTTATAAACAGTGCCAGTGATTTTACGTAAGTTGTGACATTTATTTCCGTATGTTTTCATCTACGTTTTTCATATACTGTACAACTGAAAAACAGAGCAGTGTTGAAATGTCGTTTTAGACAAAGATGAAGAATTTATCTGAAAACATTTTAAAGCAGCATGATCTCCATTACATCTATGGATCATCATAACTTTGATGACCAAGTAAAACAAAACAAACGAAACTCTTGTAGGCTAGACATTGGTTCAAGTTTTTGCATTCGATGAACAGACGACCAACGTTGGAAGCTCATCATAGATGCTGCTCTTATGACCAAGAAAAAGAAGAAAAGTGGAAAAGGGCGCGCCAGCTAAGAGTTGACACTTTTTGGTTTATATCACGCACTTGCAACGCGCATTTGTTCAGCTAGCCAAGTAATACTTGTTTAAATGCGATCATGATGATGTGATTTTTGTGGATGGTTTATCACTGATCCCTTGGAGAAGAGCTTCATCAAACTCTGCCGAGGTTCTGGAGGGACATATTCATAATCGCACAATCAGTAATAGAGAAAGTTCGCATTCATCACATGAAGCTGTCTTTGCAGCTGGACCTGGACTCCGAAGGCAACCGTGCATCACCTTTGCGAATTGTTGATGCTCACGCAAATGATAGAAGAGTGAAAATGAAGTATTGACAAACTTGAGTGCTTTAGAATAAAAAATTGCTGAAGACACTTACTTGCTATAGTTTACGCAGCAGGGTATGTTCATCGAAAAAATATTTTCTTTTGATGCAGAATGCAGATGCATATTTTTATTGTCAAAACTTTGGTTCTTACTATGACA
>JGI24159J19872_10005648_pt1 | contig 16195 bp, 7 predicted proteins | sample Ectturendosymbi4_FD_19872 | JGI IMG/M metagenome (IMG submission 19872) | reverse complement strand
CAACCCTAGGTGAAAACCTCCAGACATGGAAGTTAAGCTCAGCACTACAAAAACGGTGTCGGCAGCCTTCTACGTCAACAACAAGGAAGCTAAACGTTAGATGAAAGTCAACTTCAACAACGAAATCCTGCCCTTCAGCTCCGAGCCAAATACCTCGGAGTAACGTTGGACAGGTCGCTCACGTATCGCCGACACCTTGAGTCACTTCGCAAGAAGCTGACATCATACGTCGCACTCCTGAGGCGGCTTGCTGGCTCCGGTTGTGGTGCTGGAGCAACAACGTTGCGAACATCCACCCTAGCCCTGGTGCATTCAACCGCAGAGTACTGCGCTCCTGTTTGGTGCCGCAGTGCTCATACCCGTCTTATCGACCCCACCATCAACGATGCCTTGCGAATTGTGACTGGATGCCTGCGTCCTTCACCAGCGGATTACCTTCCAATCCTCGTAGGCATCCAACCTGATGAACTTCGTCACAATGGAGCAACGCTGTCTCTAGCACGTCGTGCCATGGATGGAGCCTGGACTCCTGCTCTACTCAGCGCTCACCTGTTCATCGAGTGCAGATGCCAGGCGCCTCAAATCGAGACACCCATTTGTACCCGCCGCACAACAACTCATCAGTTTATCTGACAATAAGAACATACGTCCGGCGCACAGGGCGGATCACCAATGGAATGCGGAGTGGGCGGACAACCCCACAAGACTCTGCATTTTCATCCCCGACACCGGCACCACCTCCCCGGAATGACCCTCCCAAGAAGAGCCTGGGTCCGGCTTAACCGCCTCGGTGTCGGGTGTTTCCGCTGCTGTTTGTACAACTGGTGTATGGCCTCCTCTGCGGTCTGTGAGTGTGGCGAAGAAGAGCAAACCGTCAACCATGTCGTCCTCCAATGTCCAATACATCGACCTCCTCATGGACTGCACGGCCTGACGATTCTGGACGATGAGATAATCGAATGGCTGCTCAACACCTGCCCCGAGATCTAGTGCGAACAAGCAGTGATTAGAACAACTGGCTCAAAAGAAGAAGAATTCGCTTTCCTCGAAAAAAGAACTACCTGCTGGTTTGTTCACAAATTACGGATGTGATGATGTTGAATGACGTTCAAGCTTACTTGCTCACATGCTTTCGCTTGCCAATACCTTGCTGCAAACAACTCACTGAGGTTTTTCTCTACGTCCTACAAGATAAATGTGAACCCCAAATCTCAAATAACTGTCGTTATACTTGCAACATTTCTTTTTAGGCCTGTCATTTTCAAACGCGTATTAGTCTTAGGTTGCAACATTAGTTTCCTGTTTACATCCACTTTATAACTGAATACTGTGGTCTTCATTTGTCTGATGCAAAGTAAATTAATATTTGTGCAATGCGTTTACAGTTACGTAATCATGAGATGGCACATTGGCTATGTACTGTCAGCATGATTGCACTTGAACAATGATTGTTTTTGGGTAAAGTTATGAAACTGCACTGAATTTTACTGTTATTACTTCAGTGAATAAAACTGCACTGAGCTTACTTTTTTGCTAAGCCCTTGTAAAAGTGAAACGATGCACCATGGCGTCGCGACGTACAGTTTGAGAACCATGCATGGCTCTAGGAGTGCGGCGTACACCTAATCAAGCTCATGACGTCACTTTTCCAGATCGTGCGATGAAGGGAAAATCACAAAAAAGGATTGAAAGATAATTATGAACGTTTAATTGATTTTCTGAGGCAAATTTCGAAACTGTTCTATTTCAACCTGCTTGATTTAGCTGACTTTTCGATGCATGCATCACTAGTTTCCCGTTTCATTTTTTAATGTGGCAAGCCTGGGTGTGCGCTAACATAGCCGCACACCTCTGCTTGCAATGTGTACATCGTTTCGAGTTTCGTCAATTAATTGGCACTTCAGGTGGATTGATCATAACGGCTCACACAAACCCGTTTCTGTTTTGTTCCCCAATATTTGTACATACAACCGTCACACAATAAGCAAAAGTTTTCTTGCGTAATTTATGCGCATTCTCAAGTCTTGCGTAGTTTAGCAAGTTTCAAACTGTCATCCCTGGGTGTTCGCATTTCAAGGTGCATACCTTCTCTGCTCGATTGCTATTCGATGAGACTTTCTCGCAGCCTGGTGTTTTGCAATTGTGAACTGCCCTGTCCTAGCAATGAGTGTGTTTTATTCCACTGTTTTAATACGCAGCCTTACATTTTTGCAGTTGTGAACTGCGCTGACGTAGCGCTGAGTGTGTTCTACTGCCCTGTTTCAATGCGTTGCCGGATATTTTTGCAATCATGAACTGCTCTGTCTTAAAAGTTGACTGCACTGTCAAGGAAACGTTGGCAGTATCCGTTTGTACGTTTTATGTGCTTCTACTTTTTATTGATACACCAACTGAGCTTTAGGCATTCAGTAAATTTAACCTGGTGTCTTCGGAATAACAAGATGCTCTGTCTTAGCGTTGAATATTGTGTTTTCTCCCGTCTCCAAGGTTGGAGTGCTGAAATTTCTATTCAATGCAGTGACATTGTACAACAACAAGGAGAATGCGTACAGAATAATATGCATGTTGTTTCAACAAACTTCGCCAAAACGTTGGTTTGCAAACGTGAATATGACGTCATATTGTGACGTCACAAGCAAGCTATAACCAGTAACAATGACTACGGTACGCCACTGCTCAATACTAGAATATGTTGGGGGGATATACAATCAAGTAGTCGCCCCGGACATCACTAGACGTCTGCACGCCACTGGGTTAATGTGAGGAAATGTTCCAGACTCTGTCTTCAAAAAAATATTCATATTATCTACAAACTAGCTTCATATAGAGCAGGGTTTCCCCAAGTGTGTACACCGATGCTCGGTACATGATGTTCTCCGAAAGACGGCTTTCTAAATTCATACAAAATTTGCTATAATGTTCACGCACTGTTCAGAAAAAACAAAACGTAATATCCTTGGCTTAGCCTTGAAGGAACATACGTGACATCACAATTGTCTGAATCCGTAAAATGTTTGTTAAATTTCTGTATGCTACATCGCAATGGTTTCCGTTGAAAAGTTTGTGAAGAGTAGAATTTCGCCTTCTTAAACTACGCGTGCCGCGGCCAAATCCAGAATTTATTAGTGTGCCGTGACGATAAAAAGTTTGAATAGCACTGATATGGAGTAACGTATTCACGTCTTTATCTTATAGTTCAAACCTTATTTGCATCCATGTTAAACAATAGTCGACGACAATGTTTCACCGCATCAAAAACTTTTATGTTTTGTTGATGTTAGTTTTGTGGTATACTTTATGAGAAATTTCAAATCACTGCTTTGATTACAACGCGTGTCCCTTTTGGCGAAAAAAACTTAAAATATTTTTTCGTTTACTTTCACATTGACATGTATTTCCCCCGCAAAAATCCTCCACGATACTTCTCGGTTTTCGCTGTCACTTAAGTTATAAACAAAAAATTAACAGCGTTGAATGGATTTCCTTCCAACACAGCTTCTGCTTGGATTCTAAATATGCTTTTGTTCCATTGATGTGACTGCCAGAGGCGTACCTAGATGTTTGAACCAGGAGGGAAACACAGCTGAAGGGGCCCGAACTGAGGAAGAATTGAAAAATAATTGTAAATCGGGATGTGGCTGGTTATGCTAAAAACCAAAATCACTGGAAAGCACTCCCAGAATCTTCCGAAAAACGCAAAAAGAACAACCTCCGAAAAAACAAAATAATACTAAATACCAAAATAGAAACTAAGTGGGGGCCCGTTTTTTACACTTAGCTTGCCAGGGGAGGGGGCAGTTCGCATCCCTCCCCAGTGGTGACTGATACAAACCATTATATGAGATCTCATGATATTCATAGAAACTTGTTTTTTGGTCATCTGCACTTTCCAAATTTATAACTGACACAGTCAATAGCATAGGCGTAAGGGGCAAGAGGGCTATGGCCCTCCCCAAATTTCTAACATATCTTGTCATTTTGTGCTTCTGAGAGGCGGTGTCCCAAAAATTGCTGTTGCTCCCTTAAAGTAAAAAGATTTAGCTTCCCCCAAAATTTTAGGCTGGCTACGCCATTGGTCGATGGATATGCAGAAAATCAAAGTAAAACGATTATTTTTCAGGCAGAATAAGCATTTGCAACATTAATGATAGTTGCTGATCAAAACACTTTGGATGTTTTCAGTTTTAGTTGTTTGGATTTGTGTAGAGTTGTTGTTTCTATAAATAATGCACTATTTGATAAATAAATTTTATTTTTCTGAGTCATCGGCTAAAAGTAAGATGACGCACCAACTCAAAGTGGAAGTAAAAGTAGAATTACATTAACAAGAGAGAAAACTAATTTTTTTTCAAGGTGAATTGAATCACACAACTGGTGACACATAGCTTTGTCGATAGACTATTGTTTAAAACTAACACCAGGCAGCGATGAATCAGTAAAGACCCTGAGGTTTGTCGATTGTGAAGCCAAGTAACGCGGTCCGTAAAAACTTTTCAGTGACATTCGATGGTGCATATGATGATCTAACCTCCCTGCGGCACTAGTTACGACGTTACAAACTTTGCTTTTTTAGGAAAAATGCTGCATTTTTCTTAACGTTTACCGTTACTGGTAAGCAGCAAGTCTTTATTGAAACATTCGTTCTCAGCAGCAAGNACAAGAGAAGCTGTCGAAATGTCTAAAACGGTGACATTTACAGTATTCTGAACTCTAACTCTGNTTTGCACGCAATGCGCAACGTGAAAGGTGCTCCACAAAAAGTTATCGCAAATCTTATCTTTNTCAAGTCAGGCAAAAGGTTGAAGCAGAACTAACTTTAGTTGTGTTGAAACTGTTTCTCAGTGATGCGTGCAAAGTAAGAAAAAAGTTGGCACATTTGTCGCTGACCGTGAGCGAGTATTATTGAATGAGTAAACTTGGGTTTCATTCACTAATTGTGCAGCTCTACAGAAGGACTTTTTAAAATCTTAAAGTTTATCAAAACGTCATCGCTAAAAAGAAAAGTTAGACAAGATGATAAAGTTGAGTTTTATTTATTGATTATATAGTTCTATAAAAAGGCTTATCAAAATTTTAGATTATTTTGAAAATTCATCGCTGAAAAGAAACGTTAAGCAATAGGTTAAACTGATATTTGTCAACAGAGTCTTTTCTACAGTTGAAATGTATTGATTTCTAGGCTGTGAAACGATACTTTGCGGTAAAGAATATGAAAGACTTTCCGAAGTATAATTGTATAAGAATTTTTCAAGAAGAATTACCTCATTTTGCAGAAACATTTATCAACTTGATTTTATTTACTCACTGCCGGGTTCGCTAATTCTAACNTAAAGATGCAACTCTTTTTCATAATGTGCGCAATATGTCGTGTTGCCAGCGCCCAACAACCGTACGGATTTTATCCAGGAAGTTTGCAAAACCTGCTCAACACCATCGGCATGCCTCCTTTTCAAATCCCTGAACAACTGCAGTTTTCCGCTGATCCACAAGGCACGTAAGATTGTATGTGGCATAACCTCATGCGTGGCCAATCAGCATATTTCGCCAGCTCTGCTTCTTGTGTTTGCTGTTTCATTTCCATTAGGCGTTTTTAGAGGAATAAAGCATGGTAACTCAGATTTTTCTTGAGTATTATTGCAACTGCATAATCAGTTGATCGAAATATGAAATATTTCTATTGGTTGCAAAATATGTATCAAGTACAACGGTCTCTCTTAGACTAATTAAAGATTCGAAAAGCTGTAAAATATTGGTATTCAGCATAACTTGTTGCATAATTACAAAAACGATTTAGAAAAAAGTATGCACTAAAGCAGAGATGGGGTAATGGATACCACAGTATTTTCAAAATAAAATTAAACGACCGTCCGTCAGATGAAGTGTGACAAATGGGTAATGGTTTCGATTGAAAGGCAGGCCAATTACATCTTTCCAGTGCATCAAAAAAAAAAAATACTAGCTACAACCACTTTATTTGCCCCGGTTTTCAAAGCAATAACTGAAAAATTAATCGAAACCTTCATCTGATGCACACAGTATCTTGCGAAAAAAGCAATCGAATTTGGATTGCGTATCTGACAAAATTGTTGCATTCGTTTTGTTGTTGATGCAACGGAAAGGCAAAGATATCAACTAAACTCTTTATTTTTTGTGCAACTGGGCGCTTACTATATTTTTCTATGTATTTTTTTCTCAATAACAACAACAGCTCCAAACCTACATTAGCACCCAGATTTATTCACAACAACAGTCGCATTGTGGACCACTTCTCGCAAAGAGTTCGCCTCGGGAAAGATACGTCTGACAAAAAATATGACCAGAGGCAAATCATGCAGAAGAATCTCATGACACGAGTTCAATTTTCTTGCGCCATGGACTGTGTCATTCCTCGCAATGATGTCAGGCCACCACAGCCTGATTTACGTAACCTACGAGCAGACTATACAGAAAAAAGTGATTCACCTCTGTCGTCTGCATGATTCAGGGAGATTTAGCCAAAATCTTTGGATACAATGCGATCAGAGCTAAAGCTTTCGATTCTGATAATGGCAATTTGCTTATTTTTTAGAATATAATGAAACTGAGAAAACGTGAAGAATGGCACAGCAGTGGTAAAATGCGGAATACCTTTTGCTTGATTACACATGAAATGACACTGTTTGCATACATATGCGTAGATTAAACAAAAGCAATCGAGTTATGATGTGGTATGTTGCCTTTATGAATGAATTGTAAGCGAAGTTGTAATAAATATGACAGGACAAAACTTCGCTGAATCCTTGTCTGTTTAATCTGCTTTAAAAATAAAGATATTTTTTCCTAGCTGAAGGCAACCGAAATATCGCAACAAAAATTACAATTAGGTCTGCAATTTATGAAAATGGGTGTCAAAATAGATAATAATTCATTTGCCTTAATAACCACAGCGAACTTGCAGAAGGTGTTCATTCTGATGTTACTTGTATTTGACTTGAGTTTGGAAAACAGCGATAGCAACGTTTGGAACAACTTAAGCATTGCACGAGTATTTTATGGAATCGATAATAAATATTTCTGCTTTTCACCTAGTCGCTCCTAAAAATGAAAAAAAATCAAGTTGAAATAGACCCTATTTTCGGAAACAAATTATTTGGGAAGTAACAAGCAAAAAATACAAAACAACATTTTTTTGTAAACAGCTTTTGAATGTCATAAACTGTCGAAAGCCTTATATGGTTATAAAGAGTCAACACTTTTATTGATTCATCCAACCAAAAAGAATATAGATTTTCTCATTAACCAATCTGAGTTTCTTGTCATACTTTGATTTATAAACNGAATNGTAAGAAAAACTCAAAAACGCTNAAAAAACTCACCATGGTGTGTCAGGTAACTTTTTANAANGTCTTGCATTCAAAATCAACCTGCAATGTTCAGCACCAAACAAAGAACTTCACACCTGATTTACTAAAGTTTGCTTTTGCNACAGTGGTGCACAACTACAGTTTTACTGAATGGTCGACACACAAAGAATGCAATAAAGTTTGTGGCGGAGGGATGTTGGAAAAGCAGCGGAACTGCCTTTCTGGAAGCGGTATGAAGGTGCCAATCAACATGTGCGTCGCAACAATCGATGAAAAGCTTTCATCAGATCAGCTGAAAAAAAGGTTTCTGAGGGGATCAAGTTCGGACACGGAGGTTCAGCTTGTTCAATGTAACACTCAAATATGCAGTGAGTGAAACCCAATTGTTTTCTTGAAGAAAGCTTTCTTTCCACATAGCAACGCGCACGTGCAATTTACAAATTTCTGTTATTACTTTTGTGCCCCTATATTCTAGATAGATGAACCAAAGACCGAAAGCCTTTCGATATAAATCTTGTTCAAACTGTGCTGAGTGATTGGATCTACAACTAGTACTACTGTTGTTTTATAATCACATATTCGCGTTTACTGAAAATTTACTATCTAGCTAGCCAAATAAAATTTCATTCAAATTGTAGAGTCTGGCAAATAACAAAAAGTATAGCAATATCAGTTGTACTCTGCGACATGCATCATTCATCCCAGGGTCTGATCCAAGGAGGACGAGGTGTTTGGGGCGATCGCCACCCCTAAAATCTGGGGAAGTAACTTTTTCACCAGAATTTTGTACAATTCGGAAAAAAGCATTCGCGATTTGAGGCCATTTTGTCGTCCATTGTTTTGTCACAGCAATGTTGCTATGTATACGTCATCTTACCTACAGCAGCGAAGCCGTTATGAGACTCGACTAACAAATGTTATTGAAAGCCTGGATCCGCCATTGAGTCATGCTTCACTGAAACATGGAGATATTTTTAACAATTATTGTTCAACGAAAAACAACGATAAAAGTGAAAGAATCAAGTCAGTGTGATCTTTGCGACTGCGTAAACTTTTACTGCTTTCTGTCTTTAACTAGCTTCGTGACTGCCGTTTCAGCTATATCGACGTGGAGTTCGTGGGAAACCTGCTCTGAGGAATGTGGAGGAGGTGTTCAAACCTCAACCAGGATATGTATGAACAGCAAGGACCAAAGCTTGTGCAATATTCGCAAAAGCAGATGGAGAGGTTGCAATATGCAAAACTGCTGTGAGTTTTATCATCTTGGTTGATGAGTGAGCATATTGTATTGCGCTCTTTCCATGAAAAAATGTATAAGTGTTTCCAGGCTCTAGCAATGTGTTACTCTGTTCAAATAAGTTTTCAAACAAGAGTAGCCTAACGTTAGCCCATGCAATTTCGAGCAATTGCGGTTGAAATGCAATGAGCGAAACAATCATACTGCTTCATGTCTAGAGAAACAAATACTAATTGAGCGCTTTAACAAAATCAGTCACATTTGATTGAAATGTTAGTTTATTGTTTACAGACAATTTGACTTCATGGAGTGTATGGGGAGATTGCTCGAGACCATGCTCCGGTGGAACACGAACGAGAACAAGATCGTGCAGAGTCAACTTGCTTCCCGAATCACAAGTTTACCTTTCTTTAACAGCTGTGCTCAGAAACATAGAACAGCATGCGTCAAGGTTGGTACTGCAAGCCGTTCCTTGTATAGAGATTGTCAACGGAAGATAAAAGATCTTCTTCTAAAACAGGCCATGGGCGTCGAAAGAATTTTTTCCAGGGGGGACCAGTAGGGGATTTTCCCAAAATTTTTTTCAGGGGTGGGGCAAAAGTGGTGAATATTGGTTTTTACCCTGGAAATTTAAAAAGCAACCTTTTTTGCTAATAATTTCAAAATCCAGAAGGGGCCAAGGTCCCCCCCTTGCTCCCCCCTTCCGACGCCCATGAAACAGGCGCTGCTTGTTGTGAGAGTGCGATCTTTGATAAGATACTGATTAGAAACGCCTTTTGATAGAACCCCTGCTTGGCTTGCGAGGAACAAGCGCTATTTCGATGAATATCAAGAGGCGTGTAACCTCCCTAAACGAGAAANGGTCTCCTGCAACGAAGCGGAATGCAGTCCGAATACCGGTAAAATACAANTTTGTTTTTTGTGCAAGTACATTGGTTTTTACAATACAGTTAGCAAATCTGTGGTTTGTGAGAATGCCAAAGCGAAAAACTGAAGCACATGGAGAAAAAGATATTTTGCAGATAATGTCAAAATAATAATGAAAACTAGCCCCAAGAATTTCTTCAGAACGCTTGGAAAAGAGCTACTGACAAGCAGAATAACTGTGTATTATTTGCTCTCGCTTTTAGCACTTTGATGTACATTTGGTATTCATGCAGAAGGTAACGAAATTTACGAGTTGCCACAAACTCGTGAAGTATTGAGATTGTTTCAAAATCGGTTGGAAACCACATCGTTCGCCAGTTAAATGCGTCTTACAACAGTGAAAAATTTTTGCAGTTTGTCCAGCAAACCAGCGGTTCTTCTCCTGCCTTCCTTGCGTCAAGCATTGCAACCCATACAGCGCCTACAACACATTGAGTTGGAGCGAAAGCCTGAGCTACAGCACTGGTTGTAACTTCTGTGTACCGGGATGTGCTTGTCCTTTAGCAGCACCTTTTCTAGGGTTGGATAAAAGATGTTACAGGTGAGCTGCTACAGTACTGTTTTTATGATTCTAATTAAGTGTCGAAGTATCTACAACGTACCGAAAATCGTGTTGTTTGAGATTATTCCTTTCTGAAAAATGCAATGAAGATTCAGTAGTTTACTAATAGCGACAGTGTAAAGAATAGAAGTTCATAAATCAAGCTAGTTTGTGAAGTATACTTTTGCTATTTTCACCACCCTGTGTATAAAATGCTTGCACCTAAAAAGAGAATGTCATGGTAGATGAAAATATTATAAATTTGAGTGTGCTTCCGAAAAATGGCAAATATGAGTTGCCGTTTCCGCAGGGCATCTACTGAGCCCTGAACGAACAGTCAAAAACAGCGAAAGTCGTAGCTCAGGTACTGTATTAATAGAAATGATTTTTTTAAATAGAACGAGCAGAACCCTGGAAAGAGAATGAAATGTGTACGTTTTAAAGACACAATCATACGTTTTTTTTCAAAAAGTTTATTTCAAAAGGATCTCAATGCTGTCATTTATACCGAAAATAAAAAGGATTTTTAACACCCAGAGTGATGTTGTTGTTTGCTAAGTATTCAAAGCATGTGCCCTCGGACTACGTCATCGCCTAAGGAGGAGGCATCTTTTCCGAGGAGCGGATCAGAGTCAACAAATCCGCTTTTAGTTGCTACCACGGTTACAACATCTCAAGCACCTGCAACAGGTAACACGAGTTTACTTGCTTGCAAATTAATTTCTGTCCATGTCATGATCTACAGATTTGTGATGATAAAAGCACAGTATGAAATTAGCTCTGACTTAAAGTAGCACAGGCTTAGAAGCACGTTTAAATTTGCTCTAAAAACTTTGAAAGTAGAGCATAAAAATTCTTGTCAAAACTGAAAATAGATGAAATTCTTCAAATATCATTGATAAAATTATCGTGATAAGATGAGGCAAATAGAATAGTTGTAAAAGCGTATTTTGTAAAAAATTCTGCTGATACCTTTTGCGAAAACTTTACTGATAAATTTCTTCATGATCAAAATTTTTCAAAACCTCGTGAACGTTTCTTCCTTAGCGAATAACGTCACATAAAACACCAAACCATCAAATGTTGCTTTCAAATCAACTTGATTTGGAGAATTTTATGTAAGGTTCAAACAACTTTTTGCTAAGGTGTTTTGTTCCCAAAACGCATTTATCTCATGAAGCAAATAAAATTCCAAAAGCCTGGATTATTTGATGCAACTGCAAGCAAAATAACTTAAAAAAGAATATTTTTTTGCTCGATAAAATCAAAAACAAAAAACTTGTATGTTCTAAACATTTTGTAAAGCTAAAATAGTGTTTACTTGTCAATTTCATGGAAAGATTTGTGGGCAAAGTCATCACCAGTTGCTCCAAAAGCCACAGAAACTACAAGTGGAGTGATCTCAGATAAAACAGGCTCAGTTCAAAGCGAAAAAACAGGTATGCTGAATAAGTTGCAATTTTAATTTTGCGTAAACTCTGTTGCAACTTGAGGTAAAATAAACAGGAAAGAAGTGACATTCGAAACAACGCATCGCTCGAACAGTTTGAGCGAGAAATTAGGGCAATTGCTTGGTCTCGCAAATATTTTCCTTTATGTTTGGTTACACAAATAATGAATAAACACTAGGAAACCATCATTTTATGAAGCATAAAACACATTTTATTGATTAGAATAAGATGTAAGGACTGATGATGCGTAGTTTTACGTGAAATCGATTTCCTATCAAAATTTTTGATTGATTCCTTGCTTCTTTCACCTGTGGAACGAAGTTACTTGAACGCATTTTATTGCTATCATATAGGGCTAGCAACGGCAAAAAATGTGTTCTGCACCTCTACCACCTTTGATTCAATTAGTTTTTGCTTACAGCTCCTTCACTTTGGACTGAATGGAGCACGTGCACGCACATTTGCGGTGGTGGTATGCAATATGCAACACACAAGTGCTTGCAAACTGGTGATTGCACAGGACTATTTTTCAAGGAACAGCGTTGTAACACGCAAGATTGCTGTAAGTATCTGTACAAAGATTTACTGTGCTCTCAATATATGTTTGCTACCCTNNGATTACTGCAACGGTACATTGCGTGACATATTTTCGGCGTAATGTTTTCTGAAAGCNAACTGTTTTGCACACAGCACTATCTCCTCATAAAATCGACAGAGTTTAAATTGTTTTTACTCGATGGAATTTGAAACATTTTTTTCACCCAACAGTTGTTCCCCAAAGACCTTTACCGTTTGCGGAAAACATTGGCGGAATGGACATGGCAATCCTGATGGTTTGCAACAAACTAAACGGACTGAAGTAAAGAAAAAAAATTGATGATGCGATATAACATTTGTGAAAAGTACTTTTAAAATCCAAGCATGTATTAGCTTAGGTAGAATTTCCACCATTTTTCATTGGAAATTGAACTTACAGCAAAACCAGACGAGCATTACACTATGCTGGCTCACAACCTGAGGGGGCAATTGCCACCCCCAGTTATAATGCCCCCTCTGATAATACTACAACAACACGTTACAATCCTTTTGTTCTCTCCGAAAATATCAGAGGGTTGCGGCCCTGACACTTTATCACAGAGGCTAACGTCTGTTTCAAAAACATTTACACTGAAGTAACTTTGTCCAAGAAAGCGCTATCAAAGCAGGATGGCCCAAACTAGTAAAAAAATTAATTTTGTTTTTGCTTGTACATTAGCGCTTCTTTTCTGTTTAAACCTCATCCTCAAGCATGTTACTGATGATTTACACTTTCGATAATTGGAAACCGGAGCCCAAATTCCCCTTTGCACTGCATATTTAGAAAGGTGTCACGACACCTTTCACTTCCTTCATTGTTTCATCTTTTTGCTGTGGCTTCACTCAAACCAAGTTTAATAAAATTTTAGTGTTCTTGTGCCACTAATATTTTAACCTAAGCTGGATCACTATTGGCAAGTATACTGTTCACAATGTCTTGATGACGAAAGCTGCGATATCGTGTTAAGCTACAGCGTTACGTACGTAAAAAAATTAATGCAATTAAATTCTTGACTAAAATCAAACTCACTGAGATAAATTTGCATTCTGTCGTCATGTATGTGGTTTGAAAAGTTGTATGTATAGAAACAACCATTTCGACAAGAGAAACCTAGCCAGCATTTTTCCAAGCTGTACACTAAGGACTCTCCTGAACTTTTGTTCTGCTATTTTGCCGAAAACGAAAAATTTTGTAAGCAGGCTGTTCATTTACAGATAACCTGGGAGAATGGAGCAGTTGGAGCAAATGTTCTTTAGTCGGCATCAATTGCACCAAAACTAGAAAAAGACTTTGCCTACCTTCAGTCCTAGAGAATGATGATGAATACTACGGACTGATTGCAGCAAAAGAACTGGGCGAAAGGCAAGAAACAGCAGGATTTTTTTCAACAAATAAATAAATATCAGAAAGAAATTCCACCTTAGTGAAATCAAGTGAGCAAGTGTCATCAGGTGATTTTGTCATCAGGTGATAACAGAACAAACTGCAAATCAACTACCATCTTTTCATGAAAAAGTCTACAATATTCTTTTTTGATTGTGCTTGATATGCAGGTCGGTGAACAACAATTCACAGCACTCGCCCATATCTCACCAAGTCGTGGCGCATTATGTTGGTCAATACCAACAATGCAAACAACAAAATTTGGAAGAGCTCACCGCATGTGAGGAGAATCGGTGTACAAAACCTACGACCCCTGCTGGTAGAACCAGGTTACGAAAATGCCCGATGGGCATACTCAAGACTCTCTTGGGAACGTTTGACTGCCGTAAGTATATCACGATCCTTTTTTGAATAAGATTATAAACTTATTGCAGGTATTGCAGCTATAAATATGCGCTTGGTAGGATAAGTGCCTGCATGGCATCATATCAAACACATCCAGTAGCCTTTCATTACTCAAAACCACTGCAAGTGATCATCGAATTATCGAATGGTTAAGGACATTTAATTAGAAGCGGTAGATGGGCAACGGGTTGTGCATTTCTTGTTACAATTACACAGTTGTGTTTGGAGGCGATAGGAATACAACCAATGTAACTATGTCGAACTTACAGATTCCTGTATAAAGTAGCTTCGTTTTAAAGGGTTATCTTATTTTATGATGTTAAATGATAGACTTGCCATTGTTTAGACGTTGCTCTTGTCATCACTTTTGTTTTGGCGAACCATTTTTTCTCCTCTCATTTATCGCTCTTTCCTCCCGATTTGTGTTTTAACTTATTGCTACTGGTTGGTTGGTTTTATCTTATCACATCTAATGTCTTTTACTACTTGTTTGTGCTTACTCTAAATGCTTATTTACGGTACTGTCAACGCTAGCTCAATATGTTTTTCACGCAACCATTGTCTTTGTTTCGTAATAATCACTTCTTTGCGTACTTCCACACGTTTTTACCTTAAATTTACTTGGACAGAAGATGCCGTATGGCGAAATCGATTTCCATTAAATAACATCAATGCGTGCTGATTTTTGTTACTTGTGCACAGGCACTACTTGAATTGAAGTTATCATACAGTATTATGAAGCAACTGCTGTTTTGGGCTGCGGAATAGCCCCTGAACTTTTGGGTTGCGATGCATTGCAATAAAATGTGAATTTACTGTGAATAGCACTTTCCTTACTTTAGGTTTCGATAAACAGAACCTGAAATTATTGCTATGCACCAAAAAACATTTAGTTTGTCACCGGTAAATGGCAATATGTGTTTTCAGGATGCGACATACCTATCCTAACAGTACCGTGCATTGATACGTCACAAGGCATTTGCGGAATATGTTTGACCGCCACAGGTGAGCCTTATCTTTCTTAGACTAGGTGTTGTCCACCTGTTTTACATCATAAGGGTTTCTGCAGTTTTTTTCAAAAACTGTGTAAAATTGAAATGAGTTGCTGAATAGCTGAGATGAAGTTTATATTCAGTTATATCAAGTTTGAAAACCTATAAAAAATTTCAATACGCATGTCCAAATTTTGCCTGTCTGTAGAACCTCAGCTGGAAATTTTTGAGTTCCTTTCAAAACCCTGCGCAGACACAAACAAATAGGTTTAGGCGATGTTATTTCGGCAAAGATTAGATACTTTCAAAACCATATGTTTTGCAACGTACACTGTTAGTCAGCCCTGCTCATAGTCAGTTTGATAAGCTGGTTGAAGCAGGATGCAAAATGAATATCTCATTCCTTTTGTGGCAACAAAGAATTTTTAAAAAGTGGTGTTTTCTTCTACCGCGTTTTTTGGAAAAAAATATTTCAAATTGTATGCTTGTATTTATGTTTCTTCTTTGCATGTTGTAATTCCACTTCTCTATTGCACATACCAAATCTTCGTTCAGTTGTGCATTCTCTGAAAAACTATACCAATTACCATTTTTGCAGGTCAAAGATGAGACATGCACTAAAACACGAAAGACTTCAACTTGCCTTAAGGCTTAAAGTCATCATGCCTTATTTATTAAGTTTCCAAGATTGCTTTTGATGCTATGCCTTGAACGTCTTTTGAATATGTTTTGTTGGTTCTGTTCTCGCGTTTCGACAGAGGTGGTAACACAAAATCATTTGTTGAAGAGGTTTGGTTGTAAAATGGAAAACCATCAAATTTATTTTGCGCCTTTTTTAATAACTACCATTGAGCTATAACTTCAGTGTCTGCCATTATTTTACACACTCTCCCACTGTAACGCAAATGTGTACCCTACTTTTTATTTGTAAACTTAAAAACCTTCAAATACATCTGTGGCAAACCAAACTTAACACGAGGTAGGCATGCATATCTTATCCAAGACCTGTAACAGCGTTTTGAAGATTTCACTAGCATATGTTGATTGGAAACTTGTCTCAAAGTTTCTGATTTTGTGGCAATATGGTTGTTTTCACACTAAGGTTTTTAAATACTGATGGACTTGAAAACTTTTCCACAGACTCACATTTCTACAACATTTTTAGGCTTTTGAGATTTTTTTCTGTTATCGTTGATTTGAAATGGCATCTACAGCGGAGTCATATTTGAGAGCTAGTTAAAAACATCTACCAGTACAATGAGATGCTTTGATCTGCTGAGATGATACAGATTGAGAAAATCAGTCAGAACAAGTTGCGCTTTCTAAAAAGCAGTTGAAA
>JGI24159J19872_10005647_pt1 | contig 16199 bp, 5 predicted proteins | sample Ectturendosymbi4_FD_19872 | JGI IMG/M metagenome (IMG submission 19872) | reverse complement strand
ATGGATGAACCATCGACGTTGAGATCTGGCTGGTGTTGCTGTATCAGAAGAGACTCGAGTAGGTGAAGTTCCTTCTGACCGACGAGAAGGAATTTTATTTGTAATAAAGATCTTGTTTTTCACAAACCTAATTTTCGCGTTTGAAATACTTTCAGCCGATGGCGACTCTCCAACATTTGAGGAATTCGTCAGCTACTTGAAAGACGCAAACAACACCAATCGCAACGGGGAAGACAATCATTGGAACAGCTTTGACGTCATTTGTCAGCCATGTCGCAACGTCTATGATGTCATAGTCAAGATTGAAACAATTGAGGAAGATCTGAGGTAAAGCGCATGAAGACCGTGGCAAAAGTAGCTTTCACTGTGATGAGAGAAGGGTTTGTCCGTGTCCCCAAACATTTGCAATCATTTTCAAGTTCATATGCATTTTTTCGACCTGTGTCATTTTGTTATAAGTCCTGGATGATTACTTCATGACTTGCTCCGTTGTTTTTTTGTGAACAAGGCAGTGTACCAGGAGAGCACCCCAAAAGCCAAGAGGTGCAAATTCTCAATTGTCACCATGGCCTGCAGCTTTTTAAAATATATTATAAGACGCTACATCAACACTGCCCAATCCGCAGGCCGCATGCGGCCCGCGAGGTTGTTTTAAGTGACCCGCGATGTAATAAGTTCGTAAGCAGACTTTTTCAATTTTTAGTATTTTTATAGGCTCAAGTATATTTGCCATGAAAACACTCCAAATTTATACCGGTTGTTTCTGTTATGGGCCTACCACCCAAAAACTTGTATAACAAACGCTTCGAAAATATGTCTATTTTTTAGATTTGATTTACATCCATACAAGCTGGCAACACTGCGTGCAGCTATAGGACTCATTATGACCTCGTGTTATCGTATGAAACGTATCAAAAACAAGCGATTTGTTACGTCACAATAGCTTATTGTTGATTCACAAAAACCTTTGTGGCCCGCAATAAATTTCCTCATGTGAAAGTGGCCCGCAACACGAAAAAGGTTGGGCAAGCCTGCGCTACACAATATAAATGAATAATCGTTTGTTTAAAACAAGCAGAAATTTACCAAATCTCCTTTGAATTGAGCCTTTTCTTTGTTTCATCTCCAGACCGATGAAAAGTTGTGCGATACAATTATTGGGTGAATTCGTGAAGCAATTTTACTGCGTGGTTGAAGTTGAACCGTTCGGTGTAGAATATAGCCTTAAAAGTAAACCTCGTGGGCTGATGTGGTTCTGTTGTCGAAGCAGCAGCACAAATACTTTGCTGTGCGCGCAAACAAAAGAATTGGTCAGAGTCAGTCAGTACTGTTTTTCACTCTAACCCGGTTCCCAGCGTTGAAAGTGTAAATCCAGTGTGGCTGACATTGATGTCGGAAGGATTTTTTCCAGGGAAGGGCCAACAGTGGATTTTTCCAATAGGTAGTCAAAGCGATTTTTCCAGGGGGGGACAAAGGTGGTGAAATTTGATTTCCCCCACACGAAACTAAGAAAACAACCATGTTTTGCTAAAAATGTAATGGGAAAAAGTCAAATTTCAAAATTCAGAGGGGATTGTCCCCCCTTCCTTCCGATGCCCATGACTGATTGGGTATGATGAACAAGACACAAACAGGACAAACGGGAGGGGGGCGAAAAACGATCCGGCCTCCACGACCAATCATTTAGAAAAAGTGCAAGAAAACAGACCGTTGTTTTTTACCGAAGGTATCTGATGCTGTTGATCGGCGCTCCCCCCCACCTGACGATACCCGCCGGTTACTCAAAAACTGGAAAAAGCCGCACTGACCGGACGACCCTCACCAAGTTTTTCGGCTCTCTGTCCAAAGCGAAGGTCGACGACTTGTTTCAAGTTTACAAAACCGATTTCCTTTCGTATGGTTATGCCGTCGAGGATATCATGTCAAGATGAACGTGAATTAATTTTGGCAATGATAAATGTACTGACTGTTCCAAAGCGACAGTTCACAGCTCAGTGCTGGCAAGAAAAAACACTTTCTCTTTTCTTTTCTAAAGAACGTCTTGGCTTGTTTTAGCATGCTGGAAAAACAGAGACAAGCTGCGGATTTTAGAACCAATTTAGTAGACAAATCTTACTATAGAGGTATTTTGAACTGCTAAATTGAATGGTTTCGTTTTAAAAGCAACAAAATGATTGAGAGTTTGTGCTAAGTGTTTGTACAAAACATAAGCGGCTTTCACGAAGCTTGGAAAATAATACAAAAGATGCTGTAGTTAGCTTTAATTTCGCAGTCCAGTTGTCAATGCTGAATATGTAATCGAATAATATTATTTACTATTTTGCTTCGTTCAATCATTTCCTGTTTTTTTACATCAGCATGTGTCTACCGTCACCCTAACTCGTCGTAGCATTTGCTTCAAACGTAATTTCGTATTCGTTTAGTTAAAGGTCGTTCATAAATGACGTCGCATTTTTCAAGGGGTGAAGGGAATTGCAGCTTTTTGACGGTTTTTGATAAAGGCGGAGGCGGATAAAGCTTATGGTGACGTCACAAAGTTGTTCAAGGTTCCTCAACCACAAGATGTTAAAGTTTCTGCCTCATAACTACCAATACTTCTACAGTTATCTTAAATTCAACTCTCAGTCATTGACGTGCTTACCCACTGCTTTTATATCATTCCAGCGACTATGATTTGCTTATGCGCGCATTTTCCATGTTTTAAGTTCAGGTATTACGCGTGTTGTTTTAGCAACACTGTAGTTACTTTGGATTTGCTCGCGAAGATCGCATAATGCGTACGTTTGCAAAACATTAGAAAAATCTATTTAACTCTTACTAAAAAGTTCAATTGAGGAAGTATCTCTTTGAATAAGAGCTAATGATGCCACCTAATAGGTTAAATATAGAACCTACTCTGTTAAGATCTTAGTGACTGATTGTCAGCTTTGAAAGGTCTTGTTTCTTTTCTAACAATGGGTTGTCTTTTGCTTGCCAAGTGATCCGGAACCAGTTCTATCTACAATTATTTACTATAAAAGCAAAACGAAACTTTTCGCACAAGTAGGAAGCAAAATTTTGAGCAACTGAAAGAGCAGATGAGTTTTATAGTTGAGCATTTGCTTCAAGCCGGGTTTACATTTGACCGACCACGACTATTGCTGTCAATTATGACGCAACCATGGGCTGGCAGTTGCGTCATAATGGAAAATTGAAAACTGTCTGTGGCGGTCGACCAAACGCAATTTCGGCCATAACCGGACAAGGTCGCATGAAGGCGATCAACGGGCGGGAAGTAAAATGGAAAAGGTTTCTGGTCGTTGCATGGTATTGTATTTTTTACCGTAATATAGCCAGGTTCAAAACAATACAAATAAATGCTCTCTTTACATGGTTGAAGGTATTCCCAAGCCTGCAGTTGGTAGACTGAAAAAAACCTAAGGTTATCTAACTAATAACAGGTCCGTACCCAGGTTTTAAGGTTTGGAGGGGAAAATGCATTTTAGGTCAATATTTTTGTTTTTATCGTATGTTTAAAATAAATATTATAAAATACAAATAAACATAATAAAAATTTCTCTGCGCACACAAAATTTTTAGGTCATTAAAAATTGGGAGGGAACTGCCCACGAATATCCCCCTCCGTGGCTACGGGCCTGGCCGATACCCCAACTAGAGTTTTGGAGAAGAGGTTAAATCAGTTGCGTATTTTAATGCCAGTTAGCACGAAAATTTGTTTTTTAGCAACTAATTTTTAAACACAATATCTTCCATGTGTGTTTGGTACGTTATCTTCATGTGCTGGACATCCAATTTAAAAATCACCGATAGCATTGCAAGTAAAAACAGCTAAAAAGCTGACAGAAAGACAACCTGTACTCCCTTCATAATAACCACGTTCATCCATCTAAAAGAAATGCGCAAGAAAACACAGAAAGAACAAGGAAACAAGAAAACATACAAAGAAAAAGGAAAATTTGCGAAATCAAATAAAGTGGTTAACATCATGTTCAGATGGAAAATTCTACTAACAAGACCCTGTTAAAAGCATCGCTTGGGAGGTAGTATTGTAACAGCGATGTTTCACACAACGATTCACACTTAGCTGTGATTCACACATAGCTGTGATAGCAATCACATGCACGGCCTGGCGGTTCTGGACGATGAGACAATTGAATGGCTGCTCAACACCTGCCCCGAAATCTAGCGCGGCCTAGCAGTGGATAAAAGAAGAACTCGCTCAAACGAAAGAAGTGATAGCAATGAGTGCCACATAGCAGATGGAAAGGTACTGCACATTTTTGCATTCCGAATTAAGGGCCAGTGTTACGAGCTTTAACTTATTGAAAATGCACATTTTACTAACCTAAGCAAAAGCACACGGATCTTGCTTTATTGGCCTGCAAAAAAAATACAGCAATCAACAATGGAAAAATTGATCAAGCTTCTGTAGCTTCTGAAGCGAATGGTCTTGCCCAGTCACTTGCACCAATTGTTTTTTTTTCTGTTTGGAATATGGGTTGCTTCGGAGCAGCAATAACCACGAATCAGGCGTAGCCAGGTGGGGGGATTGCCCCCCCGAATTACGAAACGTTGCAGCGTTAATCAAGCCTTTGATGTATACGCCAAGGATACTCCAGTGCAAACCAACGAAATTGCTTAAGAAACCTATCCTACTTCAGCTTGTAGTCGAACCTGATCAAAACAGCATGGTTTGCCAATTGTCCATGATTAGTCAAACGTTGTGTATAGTGTAAATACTGGAAAATTCATGTCATGGCTGACCTTCACCTGAGGTTTAAGCTCCATGTGGAAGTTGGTGATAATGAAATACAAACTTGTGTGCGTGTAATCACTAACCGCGAGACAAAAAGGAGCAACGCTTTTCGCAGCTGTTTCTGGCGCACCAACGTGCTCTATCCCAGCTAATTTTGATGCAGATTTCATTTCAACACCATCGCAAAAATTCCTCTCTGATAAATCTGGTGTGCTACAGATATTACATTATTTACGCTTGTCTGCAGCATCAGCCGTAGCCTTGAAAGGCCATCGCAGATTTTTGTTTTTGTACAGTTTTAAAATTAAATGCATGAATAAGGCGGGGATATACGTTTACATGCCTTGAGGCTCAAATTTGGCTAAGAAGCAATCCAGTTCCAAAGTCTTTTTTATTAGGCAGTTAAACCATTGACAATGTCTAGCAACAATAGCGTTCATTCTAGATTTTTATTTGTGATGATTAAATATGTACTACGACAGTCGTTTTCACCAATGATTTCATATTACCTTGCCGGCGAGTGTAAAAACAGTTTTTTTCAAGTAATCAGAGTCCGACATGCACATAGTCTGAAAGTCAGTGACGGATTTACGTATAGGCCATGGCGGCTTTTGGGGGCTCCTCGCAAGTCTTTCCTATGACGACTCAATGTTAACTAAAAATTCGCGAAACTGCCCAGAGGCATAACCTCACAATTTACCTTGAAACGAGTGGAAATGCAAATGTCTACTCTAGACTTGTCAGTACAGTAACAACGACAACACTGTGCATCTGGGTGTGAGAGACATGCAGGCCGTCTGTGTGAAAGCGGTTACAGAAAAAGAATGAAAAAGAAAAAAAACGGTAATATTCCACTAACAAAAAGCTCCCAACAACGCAAGACCGCCAGAGGCTGCAAAACTCCGATGAAAAGTATTGGATCCTACGTTTTTTCAGTATTGGATCCTACGTTTGGTTGTTTTTGCAAGATTTCCCGCAACAGAGAATGCTTGTTGAAACTCTATATGTTAGCTGAATCAGCTAGATCAGTTTCTCGTGAACTTTGCTTGGAAAAACGTGTCTACACTGGGCTTACTTCATGGTTAACTGAGGATGTTGCAACAATGCTTTGCTCCTATGCAAAATTTGTTTTCATGCTGATTACCATCGGCCTATGGCCAATGGCGTAACTAGAGGTTTGAGCCAGGGGAGCAAAGCTTAGCTGAAGGAGGTCCACTGGACACCGTAGGGGCCCACCAGCCAAAACCCAGACAAAAGTTAAGAAATGATAGTTAATCTCTGGATATCGTGGATGTCCATACTAGCTAAAAAACGAAAACATCCCGAAAAACGCAGAAAAACAACCTAAAGAATAGTAAATATCAAAATGTCAACTTAAGGTGGGGTCAGTTTTTACATTTATCTTGCCAGGAGGTGGCTCGCCCCCTTGCCCCCTGTCAGTAACGCCACTGCCTATGGCATAATAGAGGATTAAAACACTATATTTTGTATTGCTTGGAAAATGACAACTTCAAAACGGCATAAAAAATCCCTGTGTCCACTGAATGGATTGTGCTTGTTTGGTTAATAAAATATGTGGTTACACTATAACAAAAGGAGTTTACGTGTAGATAGTCAGATCGACAGCTGGACCATATTTTCGAGGGCGGCAACACGGTCACGCGTGAAAATGTACCATGCATCCAAAAAACAAACCTAATATAAACGCTAGAAATCACGACAATTTAACGAAGAAAACGTCTGAACTACACGATAAAGCTATAAATTCCAAGAAAAGATTGCAAAGCCATTTGTTTTTTAGAAGAATGTAGGAAAAAATTGAATTTCTGTTGAAGATCAAACGCAATTGTAGAACCAAAGCCGGCACAACAAAAGATAGATTTTTGAGGGGGCACTACACATAAGAGGGCATACTTTCACGCTTTTCAGACAAACGGCCAAATAGGTCACACTTGCGTGGGGCCCCAAAAACTAAGATGGCCTAGGGCCCAGCGCTCCTCAAAGCCGACCCTGCTGAAAGTGTCACAACTTTCATCTGATGTTAACTGCCACCCCATCCCACAGTAAATTTGAAATCATTCAGCTGCATAACAGGAAGAATCAGCAGCAAAATCTAACGAAAGTAGGAAGATGGTTTTTATTTCGTAAGTACTGCGGGCATTGACACTGCCATTAATTATAGATAGCTTGCAATCTGTTTACTCGTTGAAGCGCATGACCAAAATGAAACTAAATTGATCTTTTTCCCAGTAGTTATTATTTTGCTATTTATACAGTGGTTCTTAACCGGGGGGCTCCCCAGGGTGCGTCAATAAATGTCAGGGGGGGAGCGAGCCCTTACGCACCCGACTACGTGGAAAGTTTGATCAATAAATTTACCAATAAAGAGATTTGTTTTTACAACTTACTTAAAGTCAGGGAGGCTTGAAACAAAGGATAATTAATTGGAGAGGCGTGGTAGAATAAAGGTTAAGAACCACGGCACTAATGGATATAAAAATAGACTTCAACCAGTATAAAAGAAGACTTACACCAGTTTACATCGCCTAGCCACGACCCATTTTTCGACACTTCGTCACCCTTGTTTGGGTTTCGACACATACTTTGGGACCACTGGGTTAGATCAACTAACCAACCGTTGTGTCAAGCTGCGGCGACAAGTATTTTTAACGTTAGTGCAGAGCCGTGGTGAGAATCGTTTGTGGCTTCGTTTTCGCAAACACACAACCATTTGCACACTTTGCGTAGAATTAGTGGGTCAAACATATGCAAGTTTGTTTATAGAACATGTGCAACTTTCCCCAATTTACAATATTGTTTTTATCATATTTGCGAATTATATTGCTAACTCTAAATAGCTTGTTAAATACCTAATCGCTTTTGGGAAGCAATTTTGGTGCAAGTATTGTACAAAAATGCTACTAAAACTAAAGCAGTGGCATTCCATAGCATTTAAAATCCAAACATTTTTCAAATGGGTTGTAGCCTTTGCGTTATCACCTGCATACGTCAACCAGTCGCTCAGGAATCGGACATGATCCACGTCTTATATGCGAGGAAATATTGTAGAAGCAGGCCTACTTCGGGAATCGGTGGCTTAGAGCAAAATCGCTATTCGGCTTTGGTTAAACGTGTGTGGGAGCACATCAGAAGCGTGTAAATCTAAAAATCGCAATTAAAAATGGCAGCCATGATGACTTCTTGCTAAACTGCAATATTGGCCGCAAAAAGCACAATGCAGACCTTCTTCCACTTACAGCATCGGGGTTCTCACAAGCGCTTTTTCAAGTAAGCGCTACGAGAAAATTGTGGCTTTCATCCACAGTAGAAGCTTGGAAATTTACTGAAAACAAACTTTTAAAACTTGTCAACTCAATGAAAATAGATTTTCTACTTGCCGGCTTAAATCTCAACATTATTATTCAGAAAAAAGCGTCAGAAGAAATACACGTTTCATGGATAATTCTTTAACCCTTCTGCAGCAAACCTCAACTAGTGCAGCAACTGTATCTTCTCATAGACTGCGTGAGCGTCTGTTCCAGTCATTTTCATCATGTTCATTCACTTTTAATTTGTCTACGTTCGTCACTTTGAACCACGCAGTTGTATTTTTTGTTCCTTTCCTGACGTTCTTTTGGTCAACGCCCTATGCAGCCGCTTAGTTCGCCTTTGGTGGTAGCGCCGGCACTGAATGAACGGGTTCTTGACCTGGTATCCGTGAATGTGATTCAAAGGGTTAATAGGCTTTCTTCTGACATTTCGATTACTACTAAGATGATAAGGATCTAATTTCAAAAATTTATTGCTGAGTTTCTTCTTGAGGGGTACGGAAGCTCTACTAGGATGTACCAGGGGTCCGTGATCCACAAATGTTTAAGAACGGCTTATTTGCGTAATCCATACGACGGAATTCTCTACTAACGGTTTTGACAAATTTAATGAAAGCTAGAAGTGGTTTTCAAAGTTTTTTTCATTTTCCCCCTTACAAATTCAAACACTGTCAATTCCTCCCCGACAAAAGATTACAAAATGGTTAGTTGCAAAGCTCTGTTATAACGTCAGTCACTACAGTTAAAGCAGCTTATTGTTGCGTACTGTAGACTTTCCCATCTAAACTAACTTCGTTGTGCAGTTCTTTATATTTTTATAATATGTGCAGATTTTTACAAAGCTCGAAAACGTAGCTATAAGGGGTCCACTAATCAACGCTAGGCCCCTGTCAGCTAAAACTGCGCTGTAGGTGGTCGCCTAAATTTTGAAACACACGTTTAGTTGCTAGGTTCAACAACAAATTGCAATCATTTTGCCTTCCCCGAAAATACTACAGCAACAAACTACAATCATTCCCCCCCCCCGAAAATATCAGCTGGTTGCGGCTATGCGTTGGTGCAATGCAAAGGTAACTGCTCAGATCTACGCATAACTAGCTTTTTGGCTTCCTAAACCGGCCTTTAAAATGTCCAGCACAATGTTCTGGCTGGACGTGCTTTGTTATGATGCTAATTACACGCTGTACCATTCGTCTGACTCTGAACCCTTCTTCACAACATTTTGCGATAACCTTCCAAAAACTCATTCACTGTTCAACAAAAGTTAATTTTATTTGTGACACAATAGTGAGGTGCGATTGTCGCTGCGCCATACCACGTGATTCCGTCGTCGGCAAAAATAACGCTTTCGCACATTGGATGATGTTCCTCGCGCGAATACAAAGGGTTTCTTTCCAAATTCGCAAAAGTTTTCGTTGAAATGTAATTGCTTATGATCTTGTTGTAAACTCGCTTATCAGTGAAATTCACGATCGCCGAAGCTGAGTGGCTGCGCAGCGAAAGTTTCAAACCAGTTACATCTGATCTGCGTCATCACCTGAAAAAATCAGGTACGGAATTTTGAACAACCAACAGAAGTCACCATTTTCCCCTTAAAAACTCAAATACCCTTCACTCAGTTAACTGCGCTCAATTCAAATGCTTTGCAAAGCCACTTGCGGCATCGGGTCGATCCGACTTTTTACTGGTGCCGCGAAATGTACGCGCGTGGATTCTGATGCTACACTGCTTTAAACTGAACCAACGTAACGACGGGCGGCCAGGAAGTGCCTTATGAAAATTAAGTTTTGTTCGCGGCAAAAGACGACTTAGGCGCCTCCATATGTCTACTTTAGACCGCAAGTAACTGTTTATTTGAAAATCAGAGTCTATGTTTCATGCAGTGCAAAATATTCTACATTCGTGGCAGGCGCGTAGCCAGAAATTTTGATAGGGGGGGGCAAACAACAACCAAGCCTTTACCTTCAAATATTCAATGCCCCTTGTTTTCAATGTTGTTCTTACTATTTCGATTTTTATACCGTACACTAGATAAGCTATGTCGCAATTCGGTATAAATTTTATTCATCTAACAAACTTTTCTAAGGCAAAGCAAGCGTCGTTATTTCAGTTATGTACAGTACAACGTGAGTATAAGTAGAGTAAGGACCTTTGTATGGGAGGAGTGGGTACTGGAATGGATCTTGTCTGCAGTGCTTACAAGTCTATCAATCGCGTGTTCTCGGGGTCAGCAAGGCATGCCCTGCTGGCCATTCTTTACTACGTTCATTGCAAAATTTTAAGGTTACGATCTCCGTTCATATCATTTCTTGATTTTTCGTGACTGATCCGCTTTTACCGGAGTAGGTTGATGTCAAAGCGTTCAATAAATCATCTTTCAGCCATCCACTGTAGTCAGGTTAGGAAATGGTACCGAAACGCCAGCATTACTGCCGTTAGTAGCCTAGTTAACTAGTCAAATTTCGGTTACAGAACGCACCACCGTAATTTATGCTATTCAACGAAATAGATTCCAACTGGTTCGTAACATAACCAACATATACAGCGTTTACATGGCACTTCGTAACTGTGGCTTTTTCGATTGTGGCCATCCGAAAATTGTGGCTATCATTGGCCACAACCTCGCACTCACCTGCACATCATCCCCAATCCATTGTGGCTTTCGAATTCTGGACCACCTCGCAAGCAGGGCCGCCAAAAACCACAATCTGGAGGATGACTCAACAAGAAAAAAAACGGTTGAAGCAAAACCGCAACTTAGCCACAATGAATAGCGCCATGTAAACAGCACAATGGTGACTTTCGCGAACATCAGAGGCATGCGTGTCGGAAGGAGCCCAAGGAGCCAGGTCCCCTCTGGATTTTGACACTTGACATTTTCCTGTTACATTTTTAACAAAAAAGGTAATTTCGATAGGGAGAAACAAAATTCAACTACTTTTGGCCCCCGTTGGGAAAATCTTTTTGGCTACATCCGGAAAAATCCAATATTCCCCTCCACCAGAAAATATCATTCCGACGACCATGGTCAGAGGTTTATCATTCATGGAACTTCGCCGATCGTTATGATATCAGAATAACAATGGGCTGCGAATGTCGGAGGCTTCTGCAGTTGATCATCGCAAAGGCTGTAGCAATAGTATGGTTGGGAGGCAGTTGAGCCGCTGCAAGGTGGTTAGAATTTTTACTGAATGGCATTCATTTCAGCCACAAACAGAATAAAGAAAACTCACATTTGACTGCAACGCGAAAGATGACACCATAACGCATAAAGCAGTGGTCTTCATACTTTTTGTCGCTGCGGACCCCTTTTTCACTGCACCCAAAACCGCTGAGGACCCCTTCATTTTGTCAACCTTTTTTTGATTATTGAAAAATTAGATTTGGTCGCTTCTCAGCCTGAGTACCCCAACCGCCCAGCAAGAAGCAAATTTCCGAACAAAATCAAACAAAAATGAGGTCAATCGGCTTGCAACAGAACATGTCAGGCTACAGTTGTGGTGCAATTAAGCTGACTAGTGGCCCCAGTGGACGAATAAAACTAGCGGATTTTCTTGATTGGATTTTGGTTTACGGACCATTAAAACACATTCATGGACCCCAGGTTAAAAACCTTTGCCATAGAGGATCCCTAAGAAAACTTAAAGCTCAACTTTTAATACGCTACATTGGACATGGCTATCTCATCACTGAGGAACGTTTCCAGTAGCTGCAGGAGCATTAACTGTCTTTGGCTGGCTTTCGATTACCATACAGAAAATGTCCAGCAAACCAACCCAAGTTCTCCATCACTGCAACCCCTTGCAATAGATTATAAAACATGCCTACGACAATGAAACTGACGCAGAAGAACTGTGGTGAGATACCGGTTCTTTGAAGAGATCCTCAGGAAACTTTCATTTTCTTCTCACATAGTCTAATACAGGGGTCTCAAACACGCGGCCCCCGGGCCGCATGTGGCTCGAGAAGGCCTTTTGTGCGGCCCGCGATGCTTTTTGGGAATTTTCAAATAATTAACATTTACCTTGCCAAGTGCATTGAAAAAAGATGCCGCGAAATAATTGAATCAAACCTGAATGATACCCAGTGCGGTTTTCGTCCCGGCCGTAGCACTACAGAACAAATAATTTCACTCTCCAGCAAATTTTTGAGAAATCTTGGGAGTATGCTTGAGACGTCTTCACATGGTATGTCGACCTCAAGAAAGCATGCGACCGGGTTCCTCATGAAAAGCTTTGGGGAGTGTTGCGTGAGTACGGTCCTGACAGGCGCCAGGTACTGCCGTCAAGCCATTGTATTCTTGGTTACAAGTTTGTTTCCATGCCAGGAGAGTTAAATCACGACCGTTCATCGTTGCTGCTGGACTCCAAGGGTATGTTCTGTCACAGCTCTTTTTCATTGACTACATCAGGCCTGCACAATTCAGAAAGCTCGAAAGGCAAAATATCAACATTAATTTGCCGCGGGCCGCAGATGTCTATTTCATTTCGATGTGGAGATTTCATCGTAGTATGGAATAAATTCTGGAACAGCAATTACTTATTCGAGGTCGAGTTTTTGCAACATTTTCTACAATTGAGAAATCTCTCGCGGGCCGGCCGTATATTGTGCAGGGGGGGTCTACATGAATTGGACAGACCAGTGGTTCCCAAAGTGGGCGGTACCTCCCTACTGGCGCCGGTGAGAAATTCTAGGGGGCGGTGAAGCAGAAATGGGCGGTTGTGGGGTGATAGGAGACCCAGTTAATAATTACATTTCTGTTGTCTTACGTACTTTGAATGACCAAATGTCATAAAAAACAGCATGATCAACAAACATATATGCATGTAATTTGTAAACAAAAACGTAGCGGTTTGGAAACAAAACAGAGGTGAAATGCTAGGAGATAAATTGATGAAATGCAATTTCCATCACTGCAGGTAGGCTGCACAGGAAAACTGTCCTCCTGTATAGGCCTAATGAAATGATTTTGATTGGAATTTTCGTCAGCTGTATTTCTTGACACGGGTGAACTGCTGCTTAATAATGCCCGTTTTGTTACAGTGACTATCACCGGTCAGGTGTGAAAATGCACGCTTGCACTTAGAATCAGCCTGTAACCAAAAGTGTGAGCTAATTTTGGATGAAGTGGTCACAAATATAATAATAACCTTGTACGAGTTCCATTCGAACGTAGAAAGGCAATTTATATGTTTTACAGATAGTGTTAGGTGCCAACAAGACTAAGTTATCTAAAGGGAATCGAAAAGATTCCGGAAAACAGAAGTGTGTTTCAGAACGCACTTTAGCTTGAGCAGGGCCAAGGAAATCCAGCGAGAGAGAGATGGTAGAGCCAGTGGACGACTGCAAGTGTCACAGTTAGGTTCAAACACTTTTAAAATCTGCAGATTAAATTCAATCTCGCACTGCTCCGAACTCAAAATTTACTAAAAATGTGGCAGAGTATTAATGGATCGATCAAAGGATACCAAAGGGTTTCGAAGTGTTCTGTTAAGTTTAGGCAATGCGGTGCAGTCGGATAATGATGAAGAGAGTTCGTACGCCTGTTGCTGCACACAGAAGGTGGCTGTCAAAGGGTGTCATAGATACAGTATCTTGGCTGTCACACTCCACAGATATCTTCACGAAGTTTAATGAAGTTAATTTGCAATTGCAGGGGAATGATGTTAACCTCGTTAAAGCCAAATCAGCAATCTCCACCTTCTTGTCCAAGTTTAATTCTGTGCAAACGAAATCGAGCCCGTCATGAACTCTGGCAGTTTCCACATCTTGAACTCTAACAGTTTCCAACTGCTAAATGAGTTAATTTACTATATTAAGTTTTATAATGAAATGCATCTTTGCGCTCATTCTTGTTTTAATCATTTTCAAACATACCACATATACAATACGAAAAAATTGTGTTGATATGTGTGCTGGGCATGGTAGGGGGGCGATAGAAATTTGTTTGTCAGGAAAGGGGCCGGTAGTCATAAAAAGATTGGGAAACACTGGGATAGACAGTCACAGCCGAGTCGAAGAAGATGTCATGGTCGGGAGTTGCAGGATCAACCGTTTGCTTCTTGCGGACGAATTGGTACTGCCAGCATCTTCTCAACAGAGTCTTCAGCATGCACTCGATCGGTTTTCAGCTACGTGCGACCGAGCCGGAATGAAAATCAACACTAAAAATTCCGAGGTATTATGATTCTCTATAAACCCAAGGCAGTGTTTCCTGCAAGTGAGTGGCCATACACTACAGCAGGTGGAGAAGTTCAAGCACCTATAGGAGTGGTATTTGCGAGTGACGGAAGGTGGAGCGAGGAGATTGATACACGGATTGGTAAAGCTAACGCAGTTCTGCGTGAGCTTTACCGCTCTGTGGGCACAAAACAGGATCTTTCAAACACCACAAAGCTGTCAGTTTTCAAATTAGTCTTTGTTCCGATCCTTCCCTGTGGTAATGAATCTTGGGTAATGACCGAAAGAATATTAACTCAGGTGCAAGCGCCAGAGATGGGATTTTTGCGAAGAGTCCACGGTGTGACACGGGCTTATCGAGGTTAGATGGCGCCCGGGGCAAGAAACAAATTTTGCGCCCCCATGTTCGAACCTAAGGTCTTTTGGGAGTAAATGTACTGTATTGAAGAAGAAACTTGCAACATCGTTGGGACTTTTCGGCGCCCCCAGTGATTCGGCGCATGGGACACTGTGTTCCCCTTGTTACTCCCCTGGTGTGACACTTCGCAACAAAGTGCGCAGCTGTGAAATTCGCAGAGCCCTGAATGTCGAACCACTTCTCCGAATTCAGAGATCACAACTACGTTAGTTCGGTCATGTATCCAGAATGCCCACGAAAGACTGGTGAGGCAAGTCCTGCTGGCTAAATCCACGTGAAAGCAGCCCAGAGGTCATCCAAAGCCTAGGTGGAGCAACTGCACCTCCGACCTTGCTTGGTCTCGTCTTGGTATGGAGCCAGCAGAACTATCTTAAATTGCTGTTGACTGTGAGGTATTTCAGGTCCTCCTATGGACGTTGCCCCCGCGACCCTCCATAGACAAAAAGCGAGCATGAAAATGAGTGAAATGAATAACATTTACCGTATTTAGTTGATTCACCGGTGTTTAAGTGCTCGTCTAGCGAGTAAAAAAATTCCTTAGACAGCTAGAGCTGATTAATACGAACGTGAAAGACGGCTAGAAATGATTTACCTGTAATTAATGACACCTTTCGCAGGATATAAGATGAAAAAGCTGTTTCTAGTAAGTTCAGGTACTGCTATTGTTGTGTCAGCGTCATAATGCGGTCCGCAGGTTACCTCACAAATCCTCATGTGGCCCACGGAGCAATTTGAGGTTGAGACCCCTGGTCTGATAAGTTTCCCAAACTGAGTATTATGCTCGGGAATTCTGCTGACTCCCTGTTTCTGTAGCCCGTGGGGAAAGGAGCTTTTCGCAGCAGAAACTGATGAAGACACACCTGAGCTCATGTCGCGAGAGATTGGCAGGTCTAGCCACCATGTCAATTGAGTCATAGATGGCTTCCTCTCTTGATATGAAGAACATTGTCAACCAGTTTGCCAAACAAAAGGCCAGGAAGGCGAAGTTTCGAAACCTGTGTTACGTTTTTTTCACATGAATGCCGTAACGGCTGTTGCTTGTTAAGTTCATGTTTTGATGAACCGTCATTTACATAATACCGGAAAAGGGTCTTTTTGTGAGAAAGGGTGCTGGAATGGAGTTTGCCTAGGACGTACCGGCAAAAGATGCGCAGAGAGAATGTTCGTTTACATTTGCAAAATGGTCGTCCTTCGTTCATTGAATAGGTTGATGAGAACGACGTCATCATAAGCAAACACTTCTTTCGGGATGTAAGGGGGGGGCTGGGATGGGTTGCCCCGGCCCTGTGTGCGTTAGTACCTGGGGGGGGAACCCAGAACTGCCTTATAAATAGCCACAGCTTCGGATCCGGTTCCTTCCCGGTTTTTTAACTGAGTTCAGGATTCGGATCCGGTTCCTTCCCGGTTTTTTAACTGAGCTCAGGCTTCGGATCCGGTTCCTTCCCGGTTTTTTAACTGAGTTCAGGCTTCGGATCCGGTTCCTTCCCGGTTTTTTAACTGAGTTCAGGCTTCGGAT
>JGI24159J19872_10005645_pt1 | contig 16202 bp, 8 predicted proteins | sample Ectturendosymbi4_FD_19872 | JGI IMG/M metagenome (IMG submission 19872) | reverse complement strand
CCCCAAAAACACACGCCTACTGACGACACAGCTTCGCTTTCCAGATATCATGGATGAGGGAACGCAATCGGTTCATGTTCAAGGGTGACCGTGTTGACGACAGCCAGAGCATGCCGGCCGCCCTGCGCCCCTCCGCTGGGGTCAAAGATCACCCGGAGTACGACAGGGTCACGCTCAAATGCGTCGATGACGCGGCCTTCACGCCTGAGCGCTCCGTTGACGGTTCCATCTCTAGCCATAGCTCGTCTCGCCCGAGATTGTCCCCCTTAGACCCTCTACAATTCAGCACTGACAGGCCTGGCATTCACGACGAGTCGAAAAGCAAAGTTCAAAGAAGTTCAACTGAAAGAGTTTCGTTTTTTGTTGGTGGCGTTGACAGGGTTCAGAGGTCAAGCGATAGAGGTCGTCTGAAAGTGGACGATCGCAGCCGAGTTCAGGGGTCATCAAGCGACGAAGAGACTTTTTGGGATTTGGAAGATTGCCAGGGCCTTGGGTCAGAGGGTCACCAGGTGCAAAGGTCACGTGTTGCAATAGAGGAGGGAAGTGATTCAGGCGACGCTGAATGTGACGAAATCAAAGAATCAACCGTTTACGCTGGTTGCAATGAGCAAACTGTCAGAAACGACAACGATGACGTCCCCTGTGACGATGACGTCACTTGTTATGCATCGGAGACGCCGATTACGTCGACGAAGCCGCTACGTCGCTCACACAATTTCCGCCAAGAGCTGCGTGAGGTTGCTGGTGACGTCGCTGCAGCGATTGTGGGGCCAACCCCGCGGCCCGACGTTACTAGGAAACGCAGGGCATGGGCCCCGTGGCCCTCCACTGGGCTCAGGATGCTCCAGCGAGTTCTGTCGCGTCGCAGAAGGTCGGAGAGCGAAAGACGCGACTCCATCAGTTCGGCGAGATTGCTGGAAGCCGTCAGTCAAGTGCGGGAGGTGCCAGTCATGCCCTTCCGAGAGGGAGGAGCTCAGGACGACGATGTCCCGAAACGAGGGCCGCCGGACGCCGGCTCGGTCCACACGGAGAGCATGAGCACCGACTTGAGCTCCACCTTCGACGACCACGAAACGACAGAGGTCAAAGTTCCCCTAGTAAAGATCCCGGCTGTGGCGCCCGCAAGTACAGTGCCCTTTGTATGGAAGCAGGTAGGAACTTTGCTGCTGTGTGTCGGAAAGATTGAAGCCTGGTTGTGGTTCGAACGACACGTGTTTCTTTGTACTTTACAAGAGGTCGGATGTTTGTTTGTTTTCAGCGTTGAATAAAGGTTAAATGAATAGGTCTGTGTCACGGAGCTGATTGAAAATAAAGCAGTTAATTGGAAAATGTCGTACGTTGTGAAGTACTTCGAAAAACTTTCGTTACTTTTTGTTTGTTTCTCTTGTAAGCTTTCTGTTCTGCGAATCACGACGGAATTACGTTTAGCTTTGCTTAGCCATATATATTGTTGTTCATATCAATCCCCGAACTTGTTCTGTTTTAAGAGAAGGTAGACGCGCCGCTCGCTGAAACAGGAAGAAAATCGCCTTTTGTTTTATTCGTGACTTTGGGCTTTTCGGCCTAGAAAATGGCGGATGCCTGACAGGGAGACGTCCGCTGCGTACAGTGTATTAGTTTTCTATTTTGTCACGTGTCTTCTTGCTTCCACGTGGCGCGTTGGTGACGTCAGCGCGACAAAACTTCGGCTTTTACTGCGTAAAATAAATCCGCCAACATTTCGCTAATCCGCAATAACTGTAAAATTAATCCGAAACATATCAAATTCATCCGCCAACATGCGCAATTCCTCCGCCAATGTATGAAATGCATTCCCGAACATATTAAATTCAATCCGCCAACATATGAAATTCATCTGCCAACATATGAAGTACTTCCGCAACATGTGAAATTCATCCGCCGATATGTGAAATACATCTGCAACCTCTGAAATTCATTCGCCAACGTATGAAATTAATCCGTAACACATCAAATTCTAACGCCAACATATAAAATTAATCCGTCAACATATCGTTTCGTTGCAGGAAGTTTGCTCGAAGCTCGACTTCACAAAGAGCGCGAAGATAATAGAACGCGCGCCGCATCTCCCACGCGACGCGAGAACGACCACGCACAACAGATTTGCGGAAGTAATCGACCCCGCCCGCATCACGTTGAACAAACCGCCCGACCTCGGGGGGGCAGGTGAGAGGTCAGGTCACGAAGGGGAGGAGGACGCCGGCGGCGATGGCGCGGTTCGCGCTGACGTGGAGTATTACAAAAGAACAAAGAGGAGGTTGAGCGATCCTTGGATGCGTCCGAAGCATCGCGAGGAGTTTCCGTGCGTAAGTCAAAGTTTCGGGACTCGCGGATACTGTTTTTTTCGGTCATAGATCCAATTTTTTTAAATAACTGAAAAAATTAAGTCAATTCGGTCATAATGTTTGAAAACGTAGGCCAGTGAATAATGTTGAGGCGAGTTTTAATCCTGTAATGGGACAAATGACCGAAGTGTTTCACCGACAAAAAAACAGTGCGGGTCAAAGAACACATTCGTTTGAAATTCAATGTCATGCTTACGCTTCAGACTGGCAGCTGATATTCGTTGTATGAAAACGCAGTCTGCACACGTTATTTTTTTTTTGTCGCTAGTTACTAGAAAATAGCAAAAGCACGCGTTTGTTCTGTACTGTGCATGATTTCGTTCCTGGCCGTTTCGCTTCGTGAGATCTTTAGCTTTGGCTTAAGCCTACAGATGTATCAGCTGTAATTTTTGCATTTTTTGGAAAATTCGGCTGAATATTTTATTCATCAGTCATGTTGGTTTTCTGCCTGAACCAAAACGAATGTTTAAAAATAAAATATATGTATATCTGCCAAAAGTGGGTGTTGAAAGATGAAAGAAAAAGATAATGCATTACGTGATTTTTGTTTTGCAAGCGAATATTAACTGGCAATGGGAGTGAGCCCGAGCTGCTCAAAACCATTAAAGAACTTCTGCATTGGTACAAACATTTACAAGTCAGTGGAAATTGATGTCCAAGGCCATTTCCGGCTTGCACGAACATTTACGTCGTTCTTCCTTTTACGCCCAGGACGATGGCCCATCCCTCACGACCATTGCCAGTGGCCGCCGGACCATATTTCCCCAGCCGGACGGCAAGGTGCCCGAACCCCCCATTCCGGCCCTACTCTCCGTCACTCCGGGCTCCTTGGTATTGCTCGTCATCGGCGCTTTGGCCGGATTGTTCATCTACGCTGCGATTTTAATCCTGGAGGCGAACAAAAGCGGACCAGTGGCAAAGTAAGTTTTTCATGGATGCCAGTGGAAAAAGGGCGTTTGGATGTCGGTTCTTTAACGTGTTGTGCTGGTTTCTTCAAGTGCATTGGAGTGATACTTCAAAATGTATTGGGTCTGAGTCCAAGACGTTTTGAGATCTAATTTTTGTCTTGTTCGTTTGAACAAATGTTGCGATTATGGATAAGGTGGTCAAATAGGGCGGCGATAACTCAGTAGAGGAACGTCCGCCTCTCAATTGGAGGGTTGGGTGTTCGATCCGCGGCCACTAAGTGAACTGCCGTAGCGTTCCTTGGGCAAAGAGCGGCAAGATGAAAATTTCAGGCTTCGGCCTTCCGCCAATTGCCGTAATCTAACATCAAATTAAAATGCAGTCATCAACTGACTTCGTACGTCAGAATGACGTCAACCTTGGTGAAAGTTTTGCTTTGTGGCGTAACGACACCGGAAGATTACGTTCGCCAGGTTCCTGATCGACGCTTCTTTCCTGACCATCATCCTGGTCCTGTTGCTTGGCTTCTCACTCGAGGCCCTGTTCTCATTATTCCTCGGCGCGCTGGGAATCGTCACCGACAAGATCGACTTGCTCGACGAGGTTTGGCTTTGTAGCTTGGTATGCTGCTGCCGAGCTGGTCGCAGCAACAGTCAGGGTTAATTCTTGTGTCGTACATCGACAAACACGGTTCGCATTTGACCTTGTTGATCGCGTGGAACTGACTGAACAGGCAGCGTTAGCTCGCATCACGAAACGTGTTTTGGCAATTAAGTTGAAGCTTTGACGTTTTCCTTCGATTTCAGGAAATGAATTTCTGAAACAGTTTGGTATGGGACGTTTTTTGCTCACCCTTCTTCAACCAATGCTTTATTGTTTATGCCAACCGTTAACTCGCACGAAAAAACATTCCTTTTGCTTCGTGCCTCGCTTGGCGGTCATTTATTTAAATGTTCGCTACTTTCAAATGTGTAGTCACCCGTTTTGACTTTTTTGTGCTGGGACTATTTCATTTGCGTAAATTCCGTTTGCATGTTTTGCGTAATTTCCGTTCGCACATTTACAGAAAATAAGCTCCTTTCTGGTTCACCAATAGAAGTGAGCCTGCGACAGTCGGATTACGTCAGGTTTAAATCTTTTCGTGCGTTAACCTGATCAGTTAAAACAAGACCATGAATTCTTTTGTTTTAAATACTCGCTGATCTTGTGGGAGGGTGAAGCAGGTGAAATGGAAAGGGTCTGATATTGATGTTTTTCTGTGCGCCTTTATCTTGCGGTTTTGATGTTTACAATGGTAACCATGCTTTTCAGGCGTATTTGTGGCGCCATCTCCCACGGCGCAGTTTATTCGTTCGTTTGCAGTATCTTTTTTGTTTATAAATGGCTGTTCTCCATGGTTAAGGTAAAACATAAGAACATCGGCGACGAATCAACTCGTGTATTCCCAGGCTGATGAACTTTTGGAGAGGAACCATGGCAACGTCCGGCCCGTCTGCTCCCGCGAAGTGATCGGCGAGCCCGGCAAGATCAAAGCGCCGAGTGCGGACGACGCTGAGAGGCCGAGCGAGCGAAACGTCGCGTCTCAAGCGGACAGGGGGGAGTGCCTGCGCGACGCACAGAAGGACTTGCGAGCCGCTCGCGACGCCCTTTTCGAAGTGAAAAGGTCAGCTTTGCTGATGCGCACTCTCAGCTGTCCTGACATTATCCCCTGTTCGGACACTTTGAACAAGAAGATCCAGGTTGCGAGGTCGAGCAGCGATTGTTCGCTGTCGTTGCGACATTTACCCCCGCCGGTTTGGCCCTCGGCCGGCCAAGATGACGGCGACGACAGACCCCCGACAGACCCCGGCGGCCCATTGAAGCTCCGATCGCCCACGGACAGCGACATCACGTTCACGCCCAGCATCCCCACTGGGGAGGAGTCGAACCCCCTCACCAGTACCCTGAGTGACATGACCTCGTTTTCGGAAATGCTGGAAACGCTCAGGCGCTCGGATATTGCCCTGCGGCGGACATCGGAGCTGCACGAGCGTGAGAGTCCTGCCAGGGACGACGATCTTCCGATCCACGGCTGGATGGCGAACAGTCGGCTCTTGGGCTTGTTGAACACCGAGTCGGGAAAGAAACTCGCCACCGAGTTTTCTTCAACCCGCCGATCTATTCTCGGCGAATCTCTGACGAGGCTCATGATGGAGCTTGGCGATCTTGATACAGACGGTTCCCTGTCAAATCTTCCTGGCCGAAACACTCCGCTAGACAGGGGCCGAGAAAATAGGTCGTTCGGGGCTTTCCTGTCCAACTTGCTACCGGGTCCATCCACGCAGCCGTTTTACAATCCTCTGTCAGGCCTCGCAGCTGCATTCAGTAGACTGTTACCAGGGCGTGCAACTGCACCCGACGTTGGAGTGCCGTTGGAATCAGGTGACCTGCCCGTTCAGACTGCAAGTTTGCCGTTTGAGGCAAACGACAGTAACCACAGGTCCCAGGCTCCTGATCGCCCAGAAGATTTGGCAGGTAGGGTTTCATCGGCGTCATCGCATCGTGAACGCGGGGATCGCACTTTGCTTGGTCCGCGGCATTTAATCGTTTCAGACGGTGCTAACGGGTATCATGATCGAACTGAAAGATCCGGAACTGACGGCTTCTCGCGCCCTGAGCAGCCGCCGCCGATCTTAAACCTTTCCCGATATCCTCATTTATTCGGCGTTGCCCCTGAGACTTCACGCATCATGGCCGACCATAGCGCAGCTTTCGCCCCGTCAACAATTGAAGGCGAGACACACAATGATGTCAGGCTCATCCCTGAGGAAAGGGGACCTGAAGCGACATCGTCGTTACCAGATCATCAAACGCTGCGTTTTCCACGACTTGGGGATAATTTTGATCCCCCTGCTTTTCTTTCCCAGAAACCTGGCCCCTCTGAGAGGCCTAGCATGGAAGAGAGAAGTGGTGCCTCGCAACAGCGGCAGTCTCCTGTGCAGAGAAGCGCCATTGCTAAAAGTCATATCCACTCCGGCTGTTTGCACCCCCGTTACCTTGGCAGTGAGTGGAGCACTGAAAGCTCGTCCGGCTCCAGCCCGGGCATGCAGCAGTCTGACGCTATTCTGGAATATCTGAGCAGATCGCACGCTAGTGATGGCGCGCCGTCGATTGACTTGCCGGCTAGTCCAAGACCGATACTGTTGTCGAGAAACGCAGACCCAGCTGCGTCAGAACCGACGTCACTGCTTTCGTCATCGCCATTCAGATCGACGCCAGGCGTCAGTCGGAACGACGCTCTGTCACCGATTGAAGAAGAAAGCCTGCGAGCGTCTTCAGTTGCTTCAGAAGATACCGGCCAAGTGTGTTCTGTAAATGTCGCATCAGACCGCGACGATGCAACAGGTCATCGCGAGAAGCCGGGAGATCTAGTGGACAACGAAACAACGACGCGAGATCTTTCGCGGATTCCAGCAGCAGTTCGCGTTACGGATTATCCGCACTCGCTGACGTCACAAGACGGTGAGGAACAAGGACCCGCGTTTAGTTTTGTGCAAAGTACGCGGATGTACTCGGGCATTCTGCATCCGCACTATTTGGCGAACGACTGGTCTGCTTACGCCTCCCCTGTGAGATTCGGCCACGCCAACGATGAATCTGGCGTGGTGGGGGGTTCGGCGCCGACAGATGCGCGACCACAGCGTTTGTTCGATAGCGATCGTGAAGAAACTCTGCCCCGAACAGAGGTTGGCGGACGTGATGGCATATGGCAAGCTCAGAGAACACGGTTCGCAGAAGCCGAGCCCATTAGACAACGAACAGTCACCAATCGTGACGATGATTCTACAGAAAGCAGTGTTGAAACAGGCCCAGAACCCGAGTTAGACCCTCCACAAAAGACGCGTTCGTATCATCGGGCGCTTGGCCGTACTTTGGCTGTGAACACGGCAGACTCAGGAGAGAATCTGCCGACCAGTGTTTATGACGCACGACGTTACAGGCGTCGATCTTCATCAGCTGGGTCGTCGACCACATCTCTGTCGGGCGCCGCACCCCCTCCTCCTCAGTTCGGCTTCGCTCAGCGCAGCGACTTGTCCGGCGATTCCGATAGCGGTGAAGGGAACCCCCCCAAGCAATCAGGATCGGCATCTACGGTTGTGGTCGTTCCTGGCAACGATAAGCTCTGGTCTGTTGTGGAAGACCCGGAAAGAATGGGTGACGGTGGAGGCAGTCGACGAGCTGTGGAATCTGGAGCTTTGCCCGAGGCATTGTTCGCGCCGCCGCCTTTGGATTCGCTCGCGGCGCCAGAATCGACGTCAACAATTGTTGTCCATCACAAGAAGCTTACGTCATCCAGCACAAATGTGCCGAACAGGGAGGCTGGCATGCGATTGCTTGCCACCTCCGGCAGTGAAGAAAGCGTGCCGCCCTCCAAACGTTCCAGCAGTTCTATCACAACAGAAGTAATCGATTCAACGTCGGAGGGAGAATTGCATGACAACGGTGACAATTACTCGGAATTGTCAGGCAAGGAAGTTCTCAGCGAAGAAAAGCTGTCTGAAGTCAGTGTGTCTGTAAAGACGAATTCAGCGTCACGTTTTAGCTTTGAAAGAATTTCGCAGTCCAGGTCAGAGAGGTCGAGCAGTGTTCAGGAAGATCTGCACAAAGATGGCAGTTCGCGATTAACTGAGGAGGGTAGCGTTGATGCAGGGACTGAGACGAACAGTGCCGGATTGCCTGATGAAGATCATAGGCTCAGGCGAGGGTCACCAGGAAGAGCTACTTCGTCTTCAGCAGATAGATCTGATGGAAGCAAGAAAAAACGAGCTCAGCCCTACGCAGGTCTTACAGAAGGTGCAAGATATTCTGATCTGAGCCAAGCGCAGTCAGATAGGGAAGAAGGAAGCAGCTTGGCTGTGTCAGAAGTATCTGACAGAAAGTCGAGTTTTGATGGATTGCTGCGCGAAGCGAGTTTGTCGTTGTTGAGGGAGAGTTTCGAAAAGGCTAGAACCAAAGAAAAACCGGTGTCATCCGATAGATCGTACGAACACTCCCTCATCCGGCCTGGTGCTTTATCGTCGGAATCTGAAAAACGGGGGGACAAGGAGGACAGATCGCAAAGTTCGCCCAAGCGGCCGAGTGCTTCTGACGACGCCTTCTTGGATGAGCTGAAAAGGAAAATCAGTTCACGATCAAGTGCCTGGTCGGGGGGTATTGCGGGGCGAGAAAGCGCGACAACGTCGTCATCAGGTTCACAGAAAACACCGGGAACTATGATTGCGTTCAAATTTGAAGGTTTGCGTTCAGATACTGGAACAGGTAGCGATGGCGCAGACTCAAGGAAGATCTCTGATGAAGACACGGTTGAAAAAGAAACTGGTGCTGTCGCAGCGGAAGGAGAGGAGACAGAAAGCAGTCCCGAAAGCGGGGCCAGTGATGACCACGAATCAGGGTCCAACGGCTCATCCAGACAACTCGCTTCTTCAAGTGAGCGATTTTCAAGTCGTGTGCCATCGTTAGACTGGCTCCTACCAATGCAGCAAAGCACTGAGGCAAGCAACGAATCCGACAGTCGCACTGGTTCGAAAGAAGTCTCTCATGACAACAGAGGCAGCTCGCGCTGGTCGCCGTCAAGTGCATTGTCCGAGCATTCGAAGCCGGGCCGGGACCAGGGGGACAGCACCCCCTATTTTACCGAAGCTGCGTCGGACGAAAGCACAGACGCCGAATCTGAGGTCGTGGGTTCNATCCCGGTGCTGGGGAGCCCTGTGCGCGTCAGCGACCTTACCGAGACGGACAGCGTGCAGCATATCACGGAGTGGGAACTCCCTTCTCGCACAGACGTCATCGGTAAATCTTCGAGCGGCGTTCTTCGCGCAACGGAACCTCGCCGCCGTCTCGGATCTATGACGTCACGGGAGCTGATGTTGCTGACGCAACGCGGCGGCTACGATGACGGAAGCGGCACGAGTGACGTTGACAGTGACATTGACGTTCTGACTGGAACGCCAGGTACCTGTTGATCCGCGTGTGATTATTATAAAGTGTACGCTTTTTTTCAGAATCGTCATAAAGATCTGGCGCGTGACACTCAATGACTTGGTCATAATATTTTTCTCGCTCGTGCACTCCGCTGTTGTGCCGTCCCATGCGATTTCTTTATTACAATCTAGTCATTACCGTTCGTCCTGGTCCGCCGGTGATTGCGAAAAAGCTGCGACAGGCCAAGACTTGGAGTCTGGGGGCAGTTGTTGAAAAAATGGTGGGGGGGGCAAATCACTTTACCAAACGTTAACTTTTTTGTGTGACTGCAGCCTTGATACAAATTACCTGCTCAAACTCACGACGAACCTTTTCGTGACTTTAACTATTCACCGATGCAGAGCACTACTTCCCGCAGTTCATGTTTAGAAGCGTCGGTGAAGAGGAAAACTGTGTTTTTCTTAATTTATTGAAGCAGAATATTCTCGAAAAGCCTGCAGAATTACCTTGTTTGCCCTGATATATGTTCTGCAGATTTGTAGATACAGTACAGCCGCTGTTCACGGTAACATTTAAAGCGCAAACAGGCGCAATTATTCAAAGTACGCAGTGTTCTTTTGGGGGATAGGGAACTGCATCGAATTGACCCTTGTTGATGTGTAACCAGTATGAAAGCAACTACCTGTTCGAACTGTTTTTATAAACACGCACCTGTCGGCACTGAGCTTGCTAACAGGGACAATCGGCGATCACGTGCAAAAATATTTTGTTTGTACTAATTTTTTTTCGCTCGAATACGTTGAGCTCCGTCGCACATTGCAGGCAAACAAGGTACAGGCGAGGAAGCGTCATCATCACGATCGGAAGCGTTTGCCGGAAGCGAAGCCGGGCCGCGTGCAAGCCAGGAACCCCTCGTCCTGGCCACCCGGGTCTCGTCCGGGTCCTTTCCGGACACACGTCGGAGTCAGCCGGACGAGAAGGAGCAAGAGGAGCCTGCTGGGGGTGTTTCCTTGACCCATGAGTTGCCCCCTGGCCCATTCCGGCCTGCGTTTGCGCCACACACAGACGAGGCAGAGCGCACCACGGACGAGGAGTCTGCGGACAGCACGAAAAGCGAGGACTACGTGAAACAGAGTCGGATTCTTGAGCGACAGCTGTCTTCGGCCACTTCGCTGGAACTCACAGCAACAGGTTCGAAAGCTCTTTTTTCTTCATTTCTCTTTTTCTTTTTCCAGTTGCGACTCTTTCTCACGAGTGTTAGGACAATGCTTTTTGAAAAAAGAATTATTTGAAATTTGTTGAAAAGTTGCTTTCCACCTTTTGAGACGCCTGTTCTTTTCCAACCAACCCAGAAGCAAGCTTTAGTCTACAGCAGGCGGCGGGACAGTGCGTCCTTCTGTTGATAAAATTTCGAATCTTGGCAGATTCTTCATCTGCACCAAGTGCGGACCCGAACCTCCTCCCACCCACGTCACCACCAGCCTCATCCAATATCGATGTTCGTGTTTCAAGCAGAGGTTCACGACAAGAAGTTGCCATGTTGGCAGATTCAGGTAAAACTTTATCTCCGGGTTTTAGCTTTATCTGCAAAATCATCGCTGGCAGTCTTGCCTGTTCATGAATAAATGATTTTGGACGCTTTTTCAGCGAATCAATTTAAGGTAAGCAATCTTCAGGTTTCGTTTAACTGCTTTCGTCAAAAGTTTTTTGGTTACTTTTTGTCCGTTCAGCCAGCGTTTGCTTCAAACAAGTGCTGTATCCTCTCATTCAGTGCTTCTCAATCTTTTTTTATTGATGTACGCTTTGGGAAATATTTTGTGTATCAAGTGCTTGTTGACTGTAATCATGAACACACTAATTAGAAATGTACCTAGAATTATTGTGCTTCTTTGCGAAAATTTCATTGTGAAGACACTTAAAAAGTACGTGTACCCCAGGGAGCACCTTTGCGTAACCCAAAGGGTACGCGTACCCCATTTGAGAACCACTGCTCTAAGTTAAACAATTCCTAGTTAAAGACCAACTAATTCCACTATTTTGTTAGAAGTGTTGATGAAACGTTTCTGCTTTGGTCGGTATGGTTATTGTTATGCGGGGATGACTCAGTTGGACATGATGCCACTGTCCCCACAGATCTCTCCACCATGGTGGTAGCAGCAGTGGACATATTTTTTGCTTGATAATGCTTCGGATTCGATACTTCACCAATTCAGTACTTGAAACACTTCTGTGTTAAATCGAACGCGTTTCTTTTTTCGCTCATACACAGTCGCTGAACCAACGTCCAGGCCAGCGAAACGACCTATCCCGAAGAAAAGAACGAGTATTCTCGCTCAGCGCACGTCCACCAGCCAATCTACATCCACTGTCCACTCCGCAGAAAATGGTACGGTGTTGGGTTGTTGCGTCACAAAACTCTAAACGTCACAATACTGAACGTTGCTTCGCGTCAATGCAGACCTCATCCCGGACGTCACTCCATCTGAGCTGTCGTTGCCGCATGACGTTGCTGCGAGCGCCTCCGTGCGGAGCTCAGTATCCACCGAGACTGTGACTTTCTCAGAAAGCGAAGGTTCGCACACAGTGTTTAGTGCTTTGCACTGGCAGTGCTTGGCACGATTGCACGACTTTGGACCAAATTTTTTCTGCTTGCGTGATGTCTCTGTGTTTATTTGATGAAGCGTTTTGTGGCCCTGCTGTTTTGTCAAGACAATTTCAGGTTTCACTAGTGTTTACTCTCATCGATTTTGCTGCGTCGAACGTATAACCCGGTTCTAGAATGTGTTAAGCAGTGTTCCGGGCCGCAACCAGCTGATATTTTCTCTCAACTTTTTACATTAATAGCCGAAGGGTCACTTCCTCCCCATCGATCTGTTGATACAGGGCTGCCCCCCCCTCACCCGCTGATATTTTCTGTTGGGGGGAGCAAAATTACTACAACTCGTTATTTTGCCAAACAACTTCAAAAAGTTTTTGGCGCTTTGAAAATGGTTTGGAAGATTTAAGGGCGGTGGGGTAATTACCCGGTCGCCCCCCCCGTGGTTACGCGCGTGGAAGGGTTGACAGGAATGATTCTATCCAGAATGTTTGGGAATAGATTTAGGTTCTTAGGTTATTTTTTCTACTGCAAACGCCTTGTTACCACCCCATGGGTCTGTCATCAGATGACGTGGCAGAAAATTCGCCCACCTCGCGAAAGTCGTCATCAAAGCTGAAAGCTATGCTGCGAGAAAGAAGCTCTGCCCTGAGTGACTTCACAAAGGTTTCGAAGACCGCCTGTGAGTTCGCCGTTCACTTTTTTGGGCTTTATTATCCTCGTTAACGAATAGCGCCATTTTCTTTATTCCTTCTGTTGTATATTCCCGCTCACGACATGGACCAACCTCCAGCAAGCTTCTGCTGCACATCACTTCACACACTTTTCTCTGACTTTTTTATCGAAATCTGCCGAAGTCGGTCTTGTGCGGCTCTCCACATTCCCTCTCACTCAATCTGAACACGCTTTCCAATGTTTCAAAGACACACAGTACTGTCTTAATGTGAGACGTAGTGACAAAATGTTATTATTTGTTGCAGCAACCACAACACCTCCCAGTCAGTCGGAGAAGCGACCACTTCCTCGAACGACTCTGTCCAAACAAAGTATGTAGATTTTTAGCGACATCGAAGCGATGGAAACGAATGACTCGCACATTTGTTTCGTAACTGACGAATGGTTTCGTTTTGTGGATGTTACTTGATCTGACAGTTATAGCAAAAGTTGTTCGAAGGTTATTACCAGTGAATTCGTTTCCACACATTTTTTGTTTGTTTTTTGGCATAGCTTTTCGAATTTCTTGCAGTTTGAAATTGTATTTGCTTTGTTTTCTTTTGGATTAATTGCAATTTTAAGTTCAACTCATCAATTTGTTTGTCAAGTGGTTTCAAAACACTAAGATTGAACATTGAAACAAAAAGTTAAAAGCTCTGGGTTCGCTTTCGAGGATCACCCGACTGTGCTCTGCTTTCATGACTTCACGATGTTTCAAACTTCATGTAAAAGTATCCACCTTCAGTCCTGTCTCGTTCCACGCGCACCTTCTATTATTGCCACATGTCGCTGCGTCGGCTCGAGGGTCTTCCTGGTCGCCTGGCAACGGTGCTGTTGTCTTCCAAACCATTAACCTTTTGTTAATTGCTTTTCGTCGAATGTCTGCAAGATCTTTCCCACGAAAAGTGCGCGAACGAGCAGTTGAATACCCCCACCCGCAACACTTCTTTGATTACTACTCGCATGTATGTTTCCCCAACTACAGTGCCTCTGATCATATTCGCGGATGAATTCGAATGTGACAGCGGAGCAGCAATGAGACTAAATATAAACCCGCGGATGTTGTTGTTTCGTTAACGATAAATCCGCGGATTTTAAAACCATGAATATAATCCGCGGATGGTTTTGGCAGCGGACACAGGAGTACGCAGTCGATCGCGTCCTTGCACCAGAGTACATAATAATTCTTGAGTGAATTGCACGTAGTTGTAAATGCGCAAGTGCAGCTGGGTTGTTATTTTTCGTAAAGTTTAGTCGCTGGAGGACAGTAGGTTATTGAAAAATGAAATGCGCAAACTTATTTAAGGGTAGATCTGCGAGCTTTTCATCCTTCTTAGTGAAAAGCTCTGCTTGATGTACTCTTCGTTCAGTTTCAGCAGATGGGGCGACAAGTTCTTCAAACTCGCGAACGTCGTCGTCGACGAAAGTCAAACCTTTCGTGCGAGGAATAAGCTCAACATGGAGTTCGACATCGAAGATTTCGGGAAATGACTGTAAGCAACGAAAAATCTTTTTGGTTAATCACAATGAAATAATTTTTACATTACAAAAAATGCCAGAAGCAGATGCCTTGCAAAAGTCAAACGCTTTATTTTTTATTTTGTTTTATAGCAACTATTCCGTCCAGCCAGTTGCAAAGGATATCTCGACTCGACCGTCGACCGATCTCTCAAACGACTGTTTCAAGTCTGTCGAGCAAGAGTGAGTGACATCCGTGCGGTTGGTTTTGGGGTTCGTTTTAGTGAAAAAAGAAACATGGAGGCGAAGGAAAGCTGTATTTGAGTTTTTTGCAGATACGTTGAAAGTAGCATGTTTGTTATAACACACAAATTAATGTTTATTTTTAATAAATTTCTAACACTTGACCACAAAGATGCTGTGGATTTGGTGTTTATTTGCTTTTTTTTCGTTGGCAAACCCTGTCTTTTATCATTTATTACTTTTGCTACCAATCAACTTCATCTCCTTTCGTATTGATAAAGGTGGTAGAATGCAGTTGTGTTAAACTTTCCTCAGTTCAAAGATCATCCCAGAGGATTGTTTCCTCCCACAGTTGTCTGAATTAAATTCTGGCAATTTTTACCTAACAGCACTTAGCTCTCTCAAACAAGGAACACCCAAGTGCAGGGCAGGCTGTCTCTCCTAACGTGAATGAGCACAAGTTCAGGGCAGCCCTGTATTCGTTTGATCTGCCCTGCTGCAGTCACACTGATCCAATCAACGCAACACGTGTGTTTGTATTTCTCAGCTGATGCTGGATCCGGTACTTCGTCTTCTCGAACATCGTCGTTGAAATTAAAACCTCTGATGCGGGAAAGAACCTCCATTTCGAGCCAATCCAACAAAACCTCCGGAACTGATTGTGAGTGCTGCACTCTTCACGGTTGTCTTAAATTTAAAAATGCTAAATGGATTTTTAGATCAGTTCACGTTTTAAGTTAATTTTCGTAACTGGCTTTTAACTGAAGACCTGACGTTTTTGTGCTTATTACAACAATTTACAACAATCTATAAGTTACCTGAGAGTCCTGTATCATTCAACGTAGGGAATTTTAAAGTTGTTCACTTATTGCCAGTGCATGTTTGTTATAGCAACCATGCCATCTAGCGATTCCTCGAAAAAATCCGGAGTCGAGAAGCGACCGACTTCTGGAATAATTGCAGCAAAGTTACCGAGCAATAGTAAGTGTTCCTACTTGGCCTAGCAGTGTTGTGTTGTCAACACTGTTGTTGAAGAATGGCACTGGCTAAAAACTTGTGTTGTTTTTGTTCTGACCCTTCAGCAAAAACGTCCAGCTGATCAAGTTCGTATGACGGAAAAAATGAACGTTGTTTTACCGATTTTGCAAAAAGTTTGGACACTGATGAAGAATAAAATCAAAACCACAGTTCAGTTTAAGCTGCTGAATTAGCAGCGTTCTGCTGCAGGAACTTTCTTCGTTCATGTAAACACATCGTGGTTATTGTATGATCTGAATAAACTTTTGCTTCTCGTCAAAGTTGTAACCAGAGTATGAATAGTGAACATTCTTTCTGCGAGGAAAGCACTGAGAGTTTTGTGGTTGTCTCTATTTTCCTAATGTTTAAACCCCAGATACCGTTGTTTTTTCCAATGTGCCTTGCCCTGCTGCTGAACTGACCTTGTTTTGTTCCTCTTACATTCCTTTATCATGCAACAAAGGATTTTGTTATGTAACGAGTTCGAAAAATGCTTTAAAGATTCCAGCGCAGTCAACAGCACCATCGCATCGAGAAGGATATCCGCTCTTTCGCTCCAAACCGGAAGCGCGAAAAGCTCAATCTCCAAACCCAGTAGTGTTGTTGCCGATGGATCATCTGGTGAGTTTGTGACTATGCCTTCGTTTCAGTCGCTCAAAATTTCCAAACGTCCAGGTATTCAGTTCACATCACTGGCCAATTATGGTCCTACCATTGAAGAGCTGTCCTTGAAGAGTCTCTTTAAGCTTTTGCTTGTTGTTTTGTCAAGACAGTTTGTGCGTCGAATTACATTTTTATATATTTTCTGTTCAGACGTTGATGTGCAAAATCTGCAAAGAAGAACAACGCAAAGTCGGTGATTGTTTTTCCTTTTGACAGTCAATGCTTTTTCGCAGCCGCAAAGTTTTCCACGGGTTCGAATCGCAGTGCTGCATCCACAGAAT
>JGI24159J19872_10005644_pt1 | contig 16202 bp, 6 predicted proteins | sample Ectturendosymbi4_FD_19872 | JGI IMG/M metagenome (IMG submission 19872) | reverse complement strand
ATCACGTCCTGCAACAGAAAAGACATTCGTTAAAAAATGGGTTTTTTATCGAACAAAATATGGGTACGCATCTTTTTGGGTCACCCTGTACTTGCCCTTTCCAGAAAAAGTTAAATATTTTCAAACAAGTCATTCAAAACGAACCTAGTCATTTTCCGAGGCATTTGGGGAAAATAAAAGCAAGAAGATTCCAGATATATTCAACTTATTGGAAAGGTTGATTACCAACACTGTCAAACAGTTTGGTGACTTTCTTTTCGAAACCAGTTGCTGCTCTTTCCTCAAAACCCTTTTTAGTACAGACATTACCGAATTCTCAACTGAAGCAAAAAGAGACACGCACATGTGTGCACCAAAGATGAAGTGGAAATGTTTATAGGTACGGGAGCTCTGCTAGGCATCTTTGCTTATATTTGTAGGCAACGACCCATTATTCACTGCATTCACTGATGAAGGTGGCGGAGCGGAGCTCTGGCAGCTTGGCACCACTGGTGTGNACGCAGCCAAAACTCAACTGGAATTGAATTCCAATGGAATGTGGCAGTGAAAGAAATATTTTTTGATGGCACACCTGAGAACTTGTTGTCAAAGGAACATATCTTCAAAATTTTTTCCACTCCTCGCAAATAGTCGGTGGAAATTCTTAGGGTGTTTGGGTCTACCTGCTGCTGCTGGAGGATCGAATTTCCCCTCCTGCCAGCTACAGTAAATGTAAAACTCAGGCTCCCACTTGGCTTATACTTCGTTTTAGTATTCTTTTGGTTTGCAGTAGATTTTTTGCGTTTTTAGGAGTATTTGGTGGTGATTAGTATAGCAATCCACATCCGGATTCACATCATTTCTCAGGGTTTTTCTGAGTGTTGCTAGCAACCCCCCTACAGTGGGCAGTGGACCTTTTTCAGCTACGTTTTTCCTCCTGACCTAAACATCTGCTTCCGCCGCTGACTGCTGACAGTCCACACTGTGAAAACAAAGCTCATAAAGAACAAGTTTTGCATCTGTATCACAAATAAAACCTTGACCATTACATTCTATTCACTGTCACTGCCTTGGAACAAAAATTTAGGTAACTGGCAAGATGCCATTGCTCCCAGCAGCAGAACAATAAACAACGCTGATAGCGTTTGTTAATATCTGGATCAATTTCACCGTGTTTTGTAAATTTATATGCAGCATAGTTGTATTAAATTCTCATATTAAGTTTTTTGTTAGACAAATCCAAGACATTTCATATTTGCTTGATTTTATGGCAGTGGCCGGACCTTTGAAACTGGACCCTTTCTTGAAATAATTGAGTAGCCCTGAGCTAGGTTGTATAATTTTGTCTGAGCGTGTTTTCTCACCGACTTTCCCCTTGAGCAGAAATATCCAACCTTGCATTGTCTATAATCTGAACATCTGGGCAGATCTTTCTGATTAGCTTAGCTATGCCTTGGATTCTCTCGCTGAGTTGTGTCTCACTGATGTGCATCTGTATCCACTAAGTTTACATATGGGACTGTGTTCCCCTGAATTTTTTTCTGCATACACAGTAAACATGGGTGCCATCTATCTCCCAACCACAGTGATATGGTATCTATGGTACCATGTACAATACTCAGGGATGCTTCGATCTAATACATTTTTCAATATATCAATAAAAATACATTTTCAAAATGTCATCAAACCTTATATCAAGTTGCTATGGGTTCGCCACTGGGTGCTGCAGTTATATTTCTCTTCTGTAGATTGCCGTTAACTTGAAAAGGCTGGGAAACACTGGTTTGGGGCATTGCTTTGATTAGCACTGCTGAATGCAATGAGGATGCTCTTTTTTCCACTGCTCTTTTATCTTTATATGTATCATAAGGTTTTGGTTTCCTTGTATGACAAGATGTTGTGCTGCACTGCTGCAGCAATGTTAATTGTTATTAATACATGGATAAAATTTGGTTAAGATAAAGGTACAAGTTTTTTTGCCAGCTGGTAAGAATGGATTTTTTCCATGTGTTGTGACTTGGACATAGCTGCAACAGTTTTTTTGAAGTGTTCATGGTTGAAGATGGCTCATTAGTCATGTGTTTTATATTATACATCCTGTGTTTTATATATATATATAGAGGTTTAAAGTTTGGCCTAGTCATACTAAGAAAGTATAAACATTAGGTCTTAGTACCATCTCACATTATGTCTAACATTTGGGAATGCAGTAAGAGCAGCAGTCTGACAGGGACAGTTGAATGACTCAACATCATTGAATGTAGTCACTAGCACAAGGGTTGGCAACCTGTGGCCTATGGGCCAAATCTGGCCCGTCAAGCAAAATCATCCGGCCCGCAGCCCATATGCCACATCGTAGTAACTGTATGACTTGCTTAGTGACATTACATTTTATGAATCTGCCCTCCTTGCAACTCCTTGTTTTGAATACTTACAAGGAACTACTTATAAGAAGCTACGCTGTGCTATAAATGTACTGTACGTCGCATTTCCGGCTTTCGTTATGAACTGTGAAATCAGGGGTTAATCTGGTCAAACTCCATCAATTTCCAAGTTTTAACAACATCATGAACAGCAAAAGGAACGGGATTATTGGTTGAAAATTAGTATGGCCTGCCAGACCTTGCAGAGTTTGTTTTTGGCCTGTGTTTGGGAAGGTTGCAAACCCCTGCACTGGCATAAAAAATTTAGGAAACAACATCGTGAAATTTTTTGCTGGATAATAACCTTGTATTTGCAGAGTAAGAAACAGGTTTTTACAAATCGTTTGTTTTGAAGCTATGATAAACACAGATTGATACTTTTGTATTTTAGCCAGGTTTTCATTTCTTGCATTTAATTTGTGCCGCAAGTTTCTGTTGTTTTAATTGTGCATTTAATATACTTAAATTCTTTACTTTTAGGAAGATGCAATTCCAGCATTTCTTGCAAAAGTTTTGAGCGGGTCATTTGGAGAAGGGCTTTCATCAGTTGAGGTTCTTTTCACAACAGTTGAACGGTAAAAGAATGTGTTATCTAAAAACACATTATGCTGTTTTGTAGCAGAAATGCAGCATGATGTGTTACTGTAATAAAGTATAAACTTTCTTCACACTGCCAGTCACACTATTAACAATCATTGTTGTCGTGTGACATGTGTCTTCATGAAATAAGTGTATTTTGTCATTTTGTGGTTTTAAGTTTCAGTGCTGTGGTAAAAGTAAAGCATTTAGATATCTTTGTTTGCTTTATGTTGTGTGCATTTTTAAGAATCTAAACGTTTTCAGCATTGCAAAATTTTACACATGCTACTCATTACTTTTCTATGATTTACCCTTGCTGTTAACAATTGAAAGCTAGATAGGCATGCTGCAAGCTTTCAAGGAATCACCCGATTGGGCTTGCTTTCATAAATTTGCATTGATTCGCATTTACATACTGTATTCAAGTTTTAATCTTTTTTCGAAAAGGTTGTGCAGTTAAATTAATCAGCAAATTTTTTAAATATGTAATTGATTTCATATAAGTGTGCACATCCTCAGTCTTTAGATCCGCAAACAAAAGCTTACGGGTCACGACTCAAATGCTGAATTACTCAAGCAAGAGAAGAGAAAGCTAGGAACTTATAGACTAAAATCAATAAATGGAAAAACAAGCTGCGACAAGTAACACCTTGGAAATTGGTGGTTCTCATAAAGCTGGTTTCACCAATCCTGGAAGACTATCTGACGCCATTTTCGGAGTGGCATAAATACAGCTACGAGCAGCGTCATGGTGACTCAAACATAGTGGGCCTTGGAAATATGTAGCAGCAGAAAGGCGGCTTTGAGGGCGAAAGGTTGACTTAACGTACTTAAATCCTTTAAGTCCTGAGCCCAAAACTTCCTAATTAAAAAAAATCGAAACTACAATTCTTGCCGCATTATCAGACGGTTTGAGCGGCTATCCAGCTCTATCGGCTGGTAAGTTATGGCCGATCATATGTGAGCCAAAATTTTGGCTTTGCTGGACTTATAGGGTTAAGAGCCATGGCAAACGTTGAGAAGGAAGACACAAAAGTCGGTGACTACAAACTAAATATTTGGTTGGAAAGGGGATCAAACTACTGGGCAATGAGAAATGACAAAAATATTTTCTAATGAACATCGGAAATTGACAAGAAAAGAACGTTGAAAAGACGAAGGTTTGCTGTAAGTTTTCGAAGATTCAGCCGATTCGGCTCTGCTTTCATGACGTTGTGGTGATTCGGACTTGCACATATCTGTTTTCAAGTAACAATTCTCCACAAAGGCGACGAAATCGTATCAAACAGCAATTTTTTTAACAGGAAAAAAATTGCTGGCTGATTCGACTTCGTCGCCTCTGTAAAGAATAGTTAATGACAAAAAAAGCAATAAAAGAAATGTTTCACACCATGGAGGATCATGGGTTGAATGTGGGTTGATGCGTTGAGCTTGTTAAGCCATTTGTCTTCACAGGTATCCAGAGAGTCATATCTGGGTTGTTTTACAAAAGTTAAAGTGTAAGAGTGATAAATAGCTGGTTTATTTATTTTGGAACGCCAAGAAACACTATATAGCGTCGCGATAAGGCCATTTGGTCGCTGTCATCTCACTCTTACCTGGTTTGTTTCAAGCATATCCCTGGCCCCTCGGCAAATTTGTTTGCTGTTTGGCCGACCAACTGCTGATTGTATATGACGCAAGCGTAATTGCCAAGATTAAATTTTCTGCAGTCGTGCGAATCCATGACAACACAAAATATGACGTCAAAAGCTGTTTGAATTGCTGAAATATTGTCGGTTGAAATATCCCAAAGTGTCTCTTACACTAATGTCAATTTTACAAGGACTCACAGCTATTCGATCATTCATAATTTTTTTTAAACTTTTAGAACACGTTCACAACAGCTTAAAAACTGGAATCGTGAAGAAGTTGATAACACGCAGTTACCTAAAAGTTCGAGTTGCAGACTATAAAACGAAACATCCATCAATCTTTCAACATTAAGTTCATCTGTCACAGTGGAATGAATATTTAATAAACAAGAAGAATTCAACCTGCGTTGAGTCATGTTCGATCGGAGATACTTTTCAACGCGACGAAGTGCACTAAAGCTACGTTCTGCCTAACATGTACGACAGGGCAATGCGAAATACATGTGCAACAAACGCGACTCGGAAATAAATTAGTTAAACTTCGGTTTTCCGCAAACACTTTCAAAATAGCGTTTGGGGTGGGACTGTTCAAATTATTGCTTGCGAAAACTTGCTGGATTTCGCTGGGCAACTGTTCCTCGTTTGCATCGTCTTGTAACAGTCACATGTACAACTTAAAAACTGATTCAAGCTGCGTTGCGATTTTAAGGCTTCCATTCCCTATCTATCCGAAAACGTTTCGCTACATTTAATAACGTCATTGTACTTGTCAACAAAGAATTGCTCAATCAACTGTTGAGTTTGCGAGACGAATGTGAAATTTGGCGGGAGTGCCGCAGTATCGGCCAAATTTGCGGGCAAAATTGCAAAAATTGCCAACGTGGTTCCACGAGTTTATTTTGTTGAAAGAAATTATTAATTTCTTCCTGATCATCAGTCACTTCGCTAGTCGTCTCTAGGCTTTTGGATATCAAGAACTGTTCTTTCAACTCAGCTGCATGTATATATCGACAGTAAACCAGCAAATACGTGCAATTCGATACGTCAGTTGATTCGTCTAGCTGAAGGGGGATTCTTGCCTTATTACTTCAAATTTCGTTTGCTACGTGATCTCAAATATCATGAGACATGACACTTATGCAACAACGTATTGTTTGGTAAATATTCTTTCTAAAGTTTCTTCGTTTGTTCTTTTCCACAAATCAATTGCACCATATTCTTAGCCTACAATTTGATAAGTCATTCCCCAATTGTGTGTGTTTTCTTTTGCTAATAGCAAAAAGCAACGCGATAGGATGCTTCCAAGTCCTAACGTGTCTTCAGAAACGAACCCTGATACAGGTAGAGTTCCTACAGCACGAAACTGAGTGCAGTTGGTCTGCAAAGACATGTGGGCGTGAAGCAAAATGAGCTTACAAGATTGACGGCTTTGTGGAGCCAGTACCAAGCAGCACTTTGGAGCAGAAGATACAATGAGGTTTCTGAACATCGTCTGCTATGGTGAAGGTGACCCTATGTCCGTTTATGATTCTAGATCAATAACTCATTCACTAAACAGACCTTCACTGTGCTGGCTGTCCACTGTCCAGTCTATAGCATGCTGTGAAAAAAAGAGAAAAATGGCGCTACAGTCTGACCATTGTGAAAACAGTGAAATTTTATTGCACAATATAGGGCTTTTCAATTCTGAAAGAGTTGCAACCTCCTTTTATGTACAAACTTCAAGTGAAGTCGTGAACAGGAACAGTGTTGCGCGAATGAAGTGCTCAAATGAATCTGGTAGCCTACATGTGTAAAGAGAAAACTAATCACTAAGCATAACTCTGAACCATAATCCAAGCTGCAACATCTCCAGTTTGTGTGATATATCTGTAAAATTATTTGGTGATAATGCTCTGTGACGACTGATGTGGAGCCTCTCACCAATCTACGAATAAAACACTGCCCGATGTTGTTTTGTTTTGTCCTGTAACTATTTGGCCTAATGATCCAGTATATAACATTTTGCAAAAATTTAGAAAAATTTACGTTTGTTGCAATTTGTGACGCAGTAAATTTACCCCCTTGGAAGATGAAATTTATCTCAAGTTAAGAAACGCAGGTGTAGATAGACGTTGCTAGCTTTCTCTGCTCTTGCTTCAGTCCTTCAGGATTTTACAGGTAAGCTTTTTCTTGCAGATTTTAGGAATGCGGATGCGTACACTTAACATGAAATCGATTTCCTCATTTTAAAAAATTTGCTGATTGATTCGATTGCGTAACCTTTACGAAGACTACTTTTGGTGTTCAGATCAACCACAATTTTCAGTCAAGATCTTTCGAAACAACCTCGAAATAATGTTACAAATTTGGGTGCTTTGTATTTTTACAAATATTTGGCAGGTACTTACGTTATGCAAAAGTATGGAAGAATTCTAGCGACTTGCAAAAAAAGATGAAAGATCTTCTGAAATCATGCCTTAGTTGGGATATTCATTTTGATGTTCATGAACAAATTGAGAAAATGTTTACCTATGTGTTTCAAGTGAGTCGAGTGGTGTTCGTGCGTGAACTTCTTGCAATTCAAATTATTGCACGAAACAAGCATGATACGTTTTTACGCTGTTTGTTAACCAACTTGGGTCTTCGCAATAAAATTGTAATTCGCTGTGAAATGAGCAGAGTTGTTAAGAACATTAGCCCATCACAAGTTTGCGTTAAAAAATCATTTTATTGCAGTACTTGATAATTCTTTGCAGCTTCTCGCTGGTTTTTAAGTTGATTGTTTGCATATTGTTAATTTTACCACAAAAGGAGTTCTTCAGAGAAATGCTTGCATGATTTTTATAACTGATGAGAATAATTTTGTAGTTTGGCGTATTAAAAAATTTCACCACTTACCTATTTTGTGTATTTGACAGTTTATGATTTCCACACCTGAACATCAGATGAAGACTGAATCAGCTGAAGCAAGTATGACAGAAGTTACACTTCAGTGGAAAAACGAAAAGGAGTCATTTGATCCAATTGAGCTTGGTGATTTGGTCAAACTCAAATTTGAACCAATGATGAAAACTTGGTTGTACGTTTATAAGTTTTTTTGTTAATTCTTCAGTCAGTTTAAGCAACGTTTGTTTTGCTGAAGTATTAGAACTTTGCCAGTTATGCTTTGATTCAGGTAGGTGAAAACAAAGTTAATAAAAAATGACATTAGACTTCGTTGAGAGAATGCAAACAACTTACCCTGGAACAGTGGTTTACAACCTGGAGGTCGCGATTCCCAGAGGAGTTGTGAACCATTTTTGGACGGGTCGCTTGTTGATATTTTATGTGCACAGCTGTACTGCATGTGCTTGATTCGAGTTCTAGATGGGGATCGTTGGGTTATCGCGGTTGATATAATGGGTCGCGGCACAAAAAAGGCTGAAAACCACTGTCCTAGAAGAAACAAGGTTTACGATGATTAATAGTTAAAAAACTGTCGTACAAAATGAATATGCAGCATATGAATTTAAAATATGCTTCATTCGCAAACACTTCATTGTCGGAGTGTATTTGTCTAGTTTCATTTTTTCGGTCATGAACCAAATTGTTTTTTAAATGACCGAAAAAATTTAGTCATTTCTATCTTAATCTCCGAAAATATACAGACTAGCGAATACTGTTACGGCGAGTTTTATATTTGATATACTGTCATGGGACAAACGACCGAAGTTCCGCAGCGAAATGAAAACCAAGTCGGAGTTAAGCGAAGTAAAAAAGAAATTGAAAACATTTTTTTGCAGGGATATTTTATAAATTTAACAAAAGTTTTACTTGGTGCATACCCACCATACACATCTTATCACTAGGGCCATTTAAAGTCATAAAAATCGTATTTTTTTTCTGTGCTTCAGGAAGCTATGAAACGAATTTTAAAACAAAAATCGCACCTCTACGAAATCTATATCATAAGTTATGAAAGTCATATTTTCCATGTTGGGTCATAAAGTCATATTTTGCATATTTTTAACCTAATTCAATAAGGAAACCATTGAAACTACCTCAATATCAGGTGAAACTACTGCATCGGCAGGTCTAAGGCGCATCTTGCAAATTGAACCCACTTGGGATCCGTGCAAATTTTGGCAAGGACGTAGGTGAACAAAGTTATTTGGATGAAATGTAATGCACTGCCTAAAAATGCACGTTCTTGCTGCTCCAAAGAAATAAACGAATGTCCATGCATCCTTTCAATTTGGTTCAAAGTTCAAGACATGCCATATGTTTTGCTCAGGTGTTTAACTGTTTTTTTCAGTGGGGCTTCAACAAACCATGGGGCTACCATCTCTTATGCCTATTTTCGCTGGTAATGCTTCTTTGTACAGTAGTTGTAAATGTTCTAGCGCAGTAATTTTTGTTGGGTCATGCAGTCATTTTCTGAAGAATAAAGCCAGATAATCAATTGTTTAAGGTCATAAAATGGTCCTACTTATCACTCATTAACCGTGACGTCATAGGCATAGGCGAGTTTAGTGCCAATGGAACAACAGGGGTAGAAATTTGTACAGTAACTAGAAATCAGTTATGCATCGAGGTGTCAGTGGGACGTAGGAAAATGTGTCAGTGGCAGTACAGACATGATGAAGTATCACTGAGGACGACTGCATCAAAAATGTCGAATTTAAGAGGATCATAAGGAGGGTTAATTTTCGTTATATTGCACATGCACAGCAACGAAAACTTTCAACTGGCCGCACAAAATTTTCGACTGGGCCGCTGGTTGCACACAGGTTAATGTAAACCTTAATCTTATTGATAGGTTCGTAGAGGTTTGTGTGGCTTTGTATTTCTCAAATTCTTTTATCACTTGACCTGCAAGGTTCGTGCTACTGACCTCGCCCACTCGTTTGTACTAAAATCAATCTCCTATCCAATAAGACTGTGTAGGAAGCATTGTTTTGCTGCAAATGTTGCTAAGTATACTGTAGTTTATGAAAACAACGCTTTTCTTGACACAGCTATAGTTTTGAATACCTTGTGGTTATGGTAACTTGGTTTGAGAATCTCTGGTTTGGAATTACGACTACTTTTTATGATGAAGTTAATCAAATCCTTAGTTGTACTTTTCAAGAACGCAGTTCTACAACCTTACATAGGCGCAAATTTTTTTGGCAGACCAACTCTTGGACTTGTTGGTAAGTTCTGCGAGGTGCCTCTGGTTAATATGCTAGAAACGGAGATCGACCAGTATATCAAAGAAACCTGCAGTGGCGAGTTTGAGAGGCGGTGGGTGGATGGTTCGGAAGGAGAACTGGAAAAGGTACTCAGCTCTGTGAAAGCGCCGTGCTGCTTTTGATGAGAATGAGGGTGAAGTTTGGAAGGAGTTCCTACGAAAAGCTNTGCATGCTAGTTTTGTTACAACGACGCTTTCAATTGTTCATCGAAAGTCAGAGCGTTGCTTTCGTGTGGGGGAACCGGTCAATTNAACACGACTTTTTGTGAACTTAAAGCAGAAATCGTATTTTGAAAAGCTTGGTTACTTTCTTTAGCCATCGTAATAAAAAACTTCTCCCGCGCAGAGGGTCATGCACGATAATAGTTCTCATTCCGGTGGAATTTGTGTGATTGAGACCACGTTATCATTTCATATAAATTCAAAAATGCTTCGCAAATAAAAAGCTGAAATTGTAGATTATCCTTCTGACGTCTCAAATAATTATCGATCATCATCGGAACGTTTGCCCCACATTAAAATTTAATTTCAGTAATAACCAGGAATTGCTCGGTATTGCTTTTGAAAGTTAAAAATTTAATAATCTAACCTGGTCTAAATTGAGGCATTTGTGTAGCTTTTAAAGTAACCAGGTAGTTTGCATGTTGATCCAAACAGACTTTAAATCGCTCGGAATTTTCTATGTTCCAATGCATTTTAAATGAACTGATTTATTTTAGTTTTTCGAATCCATCAGTCGCAAAATTCAGAGAACGTTGAGTCTTTCAGTAAGAAAAGTTTGTTTGCCATAGTTTCTAAGCTTTTTGCCCCAACTATCGCTACCCTGCCATCCAAAAAACAAATCAAAGTCATCTAGCGCTAATGTGCGAAGTGCGTGCAGGTTAGACATTTATCGTAGCAAGAAGTAGAAGTAAACGAATTTTTAATGCTTTGTTAATGTTTAGTCGATAACGATAAAAGTTTCTTAAACAGGATAGTTTTATAAGAACAGGCAGCTTACTGGGATGTGAAAATGTCATTCCCTGCATTGACTTAACAAAAGAATTAAATTGCTTGTGGCGATGCGGCTTTCTAGTCTACAGGCTTACCCAATATTTACCACTAACCGCGTGGTGGCAATATGATAATTCTGTCCTGGGACGGCTGCAACCTGAATTGTGATGCCTATCGCTTGTAATTAAATGTAAACAGAGCGTTCGTGGAAAAACAGGCATGCAGTAGAAAGAGGCATGCTTTGTTTGATGGTTTTTGGTAATGACATCTTTGTACCTGTGAGCGCAGTGGTCACGTATGTGATATGACAAAAACACCTGTTTTTGCAAGCTACTTTTATAAGGAAAATAAGCGTCTCCGTAATGTCACTGAGAATTTTGTAGAACAGAGTTTTTTGAAGTTATTAATGCTGTGAGTTTAGCTTTTGATGTATGTGCTTTCAGTGGTTGAATGATCGCGTAATTCCTGGTTTGGATCGACTTTTCCATCTGGATTTCAGCAGTAAAACTTGGAAACAGACGTTGCTACACATTCTGTACACGTCGTACACGAAGCTTCGAATCAGTGAAATGCTCAACATTATTACAGGTGCTTTGATTCATTGCTTATTACTTTGATTTGTTTGCACTGTAGAATTCACAGCTTCCTGAAAACCTGTTGCTTTCGTTTGCACGTTGAAAAACCTTCGCTTTCAGATAGATGCACATGGCTAACGAAAAAGTGTGCATGACGGGTCGAAATTTGAATTCGTAATTTTTGAATGAAAAAAGCATTTGTCGCTCAGCTCGCGTTATCTTCTCACTTAAGTAAGTTTCTTATAGATTTCAGTTAATCACTTTCATGTGCCCTTGCGTTGCAGAGCCATGTAAAAGTGGTGACAGGCAAATGTTGCCCTGGCTGCTTGGTGTTTTTGAGACAATTATTGCATCATAGCAGAGAGCAACAATAACGCTGATAGGCTACTCATTTTTATAATTCTGTGAATTTATAACAATGTCTTCATCCTCATCCTTGTTGAAGTTATCTTCGATTGTTTGAGGTAATCGTCGAAATGTTCCCATATCTGCCACCACTGGGCATGACTTGATGCAAAATTTTAGTTTAAACCTTCGTTAAGGCGTTGCACTGGCGCTCTTGATAACTATTGGACATCGTAAGTGACCCTAGGTTTTGCTTTTGTTGAGTGACATGCCACCAAGTCCGTGCATGTTCTTTTGCATCTTTTTTCCGGGCGTTTTCGTCTCTCCAAATGTCTATTAAAATGTGAGAATCGTCTCTGTGCCTGTAGAATGGCATGTATATATCAAAACATACAGATCTGTGTCCTGTCATGGAACGTCAAGTCTCTCGCCAACACACATTGGTGCTCCTGCTTTGATGCGATGTAGGGATCTTGCCTTTCATCAACGCTGGTCAGTAGATTCAAATACGAAAAGAACATCGCCCGTGGTCTTATCTGTTTTTCTGTCGTGTGATCGTTCATTGAGCTCAGTGATGGTTGTTTTTCTAGAAATCAGCGCGAGCCCGTTCGCGGAATCCAGGCTGGACTAAAATGGCTACGCTGTTTTTACTCCTGAGCTTGTCGTTTGCTGTTTTACTGTTAAACGCTTGCGTTCTTCAGATTACCCGGATAGTCTGCCAGTGATATGCGACCTCAAGATTGGTTTGCAACATACGCGACAACGACCACGACTCATTGAAAGCTTGAAGAAGGACTTTAGAAGCAGAGTCTTTCATCCAGGTAGTAATAAGAGCCTACAAAATTTTAGAGCTAATGGCTTGTTCGCGCACCGTTTGGTCAGACTCACGAGGTATATGTTTGAAGACGTTTCTCACACATGAATTTTTCCTTGCAAATACTTCTCAAGGTTATTTTTTGACGTAACCGTTCTTTTGCATTTCTGATATCAACAAGTTTGCAGTGTCAATAATAGGAAGGTGTTCAGTGTTAACTGCAGTTGCGAGAAAGCCCCCCCAAGCCGCGTCGCTGTGTCTCCATTGCAGGCGTCAGCACGCAGAACATAATCTCGGTCTACATCAGCGCAGTCAAAGCACTACGCGAGCTGGACCCGAGTGGCGTGGTCATGGAGATGGTACTTGAGCCGTGCACGACCTACCTCACGTAAGAAGAAAACTTACGTTTCGCATAATTAACCTTGTCGAGATTGACGTAGTAAGATTGCAATGTTCCACTGAAACGCAAGTATTTTACGCAAAATCGACTCCATGTTTGAAAAAAGAGTTTTAAAAGTTGCGTTTACTTAGATTCATTTACCTTCAAGTCGTGCTTGTGTGAGAATTGTGAGTCCATTGCCAGAAAAAATCGATTTTCCTCCTGTCAAACCAAGACCTCCTAGAAAATACTATCTAGGAGGCCTTGGTCAAACTCGTCCCGTACCACTACGGAAGGTGAGCGCGTGGGCTGCGCGATGAAACCTCGTGTCTGGAACATACTGCAGACGATTGGAACTTCTGACCAAGTCAGCTATGATCCATCATTGACATCAAGTGCCACACACACATAACAACGACGTTGCAGTTCGTTGGAGCCCCTCATCTACCCTCGTTAAATCAGTTCTTGTCAGTTTTTTAGATTGCAGTGAAGTTTGGTCCGATTAGTTTATTTCTGGAGAAACTCGTATCAGAGTGTTTCTTAGCCCGACGTCGTTAGCCCCCGAGGAATGAATTAGTTAGTTTGAGACGCAAATTAAAAGTTCGCATGATCTGAATTATCATTGGCAGTCGTATTGAATGCTTGTGGGTTTCAGTGAAGTATTTCCACTGGTTGGTCGAAACTTGATGCCATTTCCGAACTGTGAAATACTACGTCACAATATTCTTTTCTATGTCAAAACACTGAAGATCCGGGAGCAATTTAGACTTTGGCAGTCTCAGTGCCACCAGCCATTTCACGATAGAACACGGAACAAGACTATTTAAACATCTTTGATCTTGATAAGAAGCACAGAAAGACAAGATCCTCGAATATTTTATAGGTTCTAAACACATTCATTTGGTAAACCGTAAACTTTGGAGCATCGAACTGGCACAGACAATTATTAACTTCATTAGTTAAAGTGTCATTAGTAAATTCTTGTAAGTTTCTACGATATTGTCGTGTTATTTCCACTGAATGGTGCGTTCGTCAGATTAATTTTATTTTTAGTGGTACTTCTGACCGCTATCAGCACTGCGCATATTTCCCAAGAAAGGAAATCTACTTCTAGGCAGACGCCATTCATCCAAGTGTAGTCATATTTATCGATTCTTCTTCATTCATTTCCAACCGCCCTTCCTTTCAGGAGAGTCGCAGGTGGATCAGACCTGAGGGATCTCGAAACCCCTTACGGTTCTCAGCAACGTGTCATAGTTCTGATTGATCCACATCTAGGTTCGACCCAGCCATGTCAGACATGTGTTCATGTCATCTGGTCCTTTGCCGGCCTTCCGTCGCTTCCTCGTGGGTGTAGCCAACAAAATTTGCCTTACCAAGTTTTCTTAGTCATTCAGGCCTTGTGGGCGAACCACGCAGCCTAAAACTTTCTGTTCGGCAGAGAAGTGGCTCGACATTGAGGGTTTTACGAATTTTGCCACCGTGCACCTTATCACTTTGCGTTACGTCAAACTCTTTGTAAAAGTCCTGTGTCTGCTGTTATTTCTGAAATGTGAGCTTTGTATATGCGCTTAGTTACGTTGTCTCTCGTTATGGTTTTGTGCGGGGCAACATGATAGTTGAGGCTTTGTTTGGGGTCAACAAGACAAAAAGTTTAGAACCAGCGTAAAGTCGTATTTGGAGCCCTGGCGGTAAAATTGACCAAACTGCAACAAAACCATTGTGCAATAAGTGCCGTGTGTAGCCGAACCTCAGAGACACAATGGAATGTGCAAGATAGTTCGAAGTGACATATGCTCATTTTTCATGTTTGTAAGTTAACCTTCCAGAAACAAAGATCGGCAACGCAATAACACCTCAGAGGTGACAGAACGTTTGGTTGCACTTTTTCATTTTCACTCCGTTCAAATTGACTGCGACCACTATCGAAGGCGAGCACGTCGAGTTTACGGTGATCACGTGACCTGACTCGCAGACGCCGGGAGGACGCAGTGCGAACGATCATGCAAGGGTTGCTGGGAGACGACGCGAGCAACGACCTGGCAGCGGAGCTGGCCAAGCGTCAGGAGCCGAGCGACGGCCATCACTGGAATGAGCGAAGGACAGAGGCGCCCGAAGACTGGATGCCCGACCCGCGGGAGGCCGACCCACGTATGCTGTGTTTTCACACTGCGATCAACGCTGAGTTTTTCTTTTCGCTGAGACATTTTGTTTTTTTGCCGAAACAGCTTCAAAACGTCTGTCAGTTTTTTGTTTTCGGATATTTTTTATGACTGAAAAAAAAACGTTATGATCGCGAATAGACTTAATTTGGTCATTTAAAAAAATTCGGTCAACTACCAAAAATACCAGGATGAGCGTTTTATGTTCTGGTTTCCCTGACAACAGATGCTCCATTCTGACTTCAAAACCATCATCGCTCGAATCTAACGGTAAATTTTGGGTTAAATCATTTTTTATCATTGTTTTTACGTTTTCGCCGCTATTTCCGAAATGCGTTGAACTTTTCAAATCCGACTCGAAAATAGAGCAAATTCGAGTAATCTGTTGCTGATTTGTTTGCTTCCATCGTCATCACTGCCACTGAAGTTTGACAAAGGATTTCATGACCACCTTGTACTGTTCACGCTCAGACAAAATCGACAAGTCAACGCGAACTTCTGACATTGTGACTTTGTTCATCGGAATGTACGGAAGCAAAGAAAAGTTCATCAAAGAATACCAGGTGATTTGTGTCTTTGTTGCTATGTTCGTTATTCCCAAATGTACTGACAAGGACATCTACAAGAAAACGGTTGAGTTGATGCTGAAACGAATTGTGATGGTTGTTCTGAAAGACACGTCAAAATTGTAGGCGAGCAAGTCTGGAAAAGTAAATCAGTGCTTTTTAAGTTTTTGTATGTCGCCGACCCTCGAGTCATATATTTATTTTTTGCGGACTCCCGAATATTCTAATTAAACAATAAATAAAACGATACACGGCCTACACATGAACGAAATACACCGCTCTAATGTTAACATCAATGCACATACAAACTCTTAGCTGAAAAGTACGCGGACAGCGTGCACTATTACATACAGGGTGACACAAAAAAAGGTCATCACCATAAATCGAATAACTTCCAAAATTTTATTTAGATTGACACAAAACTTCAGCTACATCAGGTCAAGCCTGTGCAGCAGACATCTCCAAAGTTTCAAGTCTGTACTACAAAAACTCTTTGTTTCACTGGTGCTCAAAAATGTGCTCCAAATGAGCTCCCTGGCGCTGCAGGCATATTTGGATC
>JGI24159J19872_10005643_pt1 | contig 16203 bp, 13 predicted proteins | sample Ectturendosymbi4_FD_19872 | JGI IMG/M metagenome (IMG submission 19872) | reverse complement strand
TTGCCAGAGTTGATTGAAATTTTTCGAACTTGACATCCTGCTTGGTTTCTTTATATCCAATATCAGTATTCAGCAGCAAGTTGCATATTGTTTTATAAGTTGCATACAGTATTAAGTTAGGTTATTACACACATTATTACAACACTATCCCCTTATTCAAATAGAATAACAAAAAAATGGCCGAAATTGCCGCAAAGCCAAAACTTTTGGGTTCTGGCGGTCAAGCGGATATATTTCAAATCTCACTCGGAAAGATTCAGGGCCTCGACTGTCATTAACTTGATGTCACTTTACAGACGTGCAACAATTTTCATAGGTTGTGTGATTGTGATTCACTGTGGTTGCGCTAAACCACAAACAGTGACAATCATTTTGCAATGTTTTTTTTAACACAGCGGCCCGGAGAATCTGAAAAAAAATCAGGTTCACAGGTGACTGTAGCCTAATCGCAATTATGAATTAAATCAAGTACACAAAATTATGAGAATATATCAAACTTTTTTGGGTAATTTAATCTGTTTTTTTACAAGCAGCGCTCTTACCATTAGGAAATCAGCAAAAAACAACAATCACAGGTTCAGACGATACAGAAAACAGTTGATAACGGAAACGTAACTCAAGATAACAGTAATATAAGCAATTTCTGGAAAGGCAGTTGCTTGTTTTGCCGCCAATGCCTGAGGACCTTTTGTCATTTCTTACGACCAGAATCAAAAAATGGCTGTTTCGAAAACTACATTTGTGTCCGAGCGTTAAAACACAGACCAGTCCCAACTGACCAAGTGTTTTGCACTCGTTACATGCTTTGTCTGTTGCAGTCTTGACGATTCCAGCTAACAGCGCTGCCCGGGCAAACAATGCAAACAACGCAGAACGCATAGTCGATTACCTCTCTCATGTGTTCTTTCAAACATGCACACATTTGCATTGACGCAAATGCGCAGATGTGTTTACAGCCCTTTGTTCAATAAAATATTATAACTTCTAGCAAGGAATTCACCATTTACTTTATCAAAATAGCTGAAAACTTCGGCTTTCTTATCTTTTGCATTCATAATAAGCAGTGATGAATCGCAAAGTAGAGCATAATTTAACTTGCTAAGCTTAGGAGAAAATAAGACTGGTTACTGTGCTGAAAACAGATTTTTTTCCACAGATGAAAAATTCAAGAAAAGTCCACATTTGTTTACATTGCTTTTTTTATACCCTCCTGATAATGTAGTGCTATGCAAAGCTATGCTAGTTCGCTACAAATTAGTTATAACTTTCATGTTGTGCTGCTGCTAGAAAACGTAATGTTTCCTAGTGAATTTTGCCATTCATCTATTAAACCTTTCTAGTAAGCCTATGGTTTCCAATAAAAATTGTTACTTTGCAATGGCGTGCCGTGCATTTCACACTTAAATCTGCAATGGTATCACATCTTAATCATACTCCCTGCTAACAGCATGATTACATAACTACAAAAGCATGGATGTTATATACCTGCTCATTATAGCTCAGTTCTTTTCAGATCGCTGCACTACTACAGACCCGGTTTGATCATTCGGACTAGAAAGTAAGATGCTGTGGTAGTTAACGTTTTTCTTACTTCTACAGGAGTGGTTCTCTACCTTTTCGCTGAAAAAAGCCAAATCCAGAACTACAATTCTGTTAGAGAGCGGCACAAAAAAATTTTACCACAAGTCAATTGACACGTTTTGTTTTATTGCTCTAACGAAGTCTGTTATACAAAAGATTAGAGGTGTTACTGAAAGACTGCTAAGAGCCGCACAAAAGATGCTTGAGAGCTGCATGCGGCCCTTTGAACAGTGCTTGAGAACCATTGTTTAACAAGTAGCACAACGCCTGCCAGCTACGATGCACATCCATAGCGATTATTAAACCAAAGGAACATCACAGATTGCAGATCCATTGTTGCAGTCTGGTGTCGTAACTCGTAACAAACGCGTTTAGTGTGCTATAAAAAGCAGTGTTTTTGGTAAGGTAAGTCTATTTGCCAAAACCGCTAGTATCTAGGAAGGGGCTCGGAGACGGAGCTACCTCTCAAATGGCCACAGCTCTGGCTCCGGTCCTAAATTTTAAACTGAGCCCCGGCTCCAGCTCCTGATTTTTAATTTGAGCTCCGGCTCCTGGCAAAATGCCCAGCTCCGGCGCACGGCTCGGCAGCCCACGTTCTTTCACCTCTGTGTCAGATTCACCGCCACTGCCAAGCTGCTGCGATAGAGTGGCGTTATCAAACGTCAGCGGACGCACGCACAGATTTTTAAGTTGTTTTTGTTGAGTCTCAATCATTGTGCAGTTTTTGCCGCCAACATCTGAAAATGAAAATGTTAATTGAAGCTGAAAACCACTGCCTTACGGAAGGCTACAAGAACACAGGTGTTCGAAGTGTCCCGTGTTCTAAGACAAGAACAAACATTGGTCTAAATTATCTGACATGAAAATGATTTGTAAGTTGACGGTTTATTTTCAACGATAAAGTGAATCTCAAATAATAAAAGCAAAACAACCCTACAAACAAATCAATCTCTACTGGAGAGATTTAACTAAACCGCCCAAAACTAAACCTTCATGCTTCCCTGTTCACAAAACAGCACACACGTCTATTGAAAGCTCTAGGTTTGTTGTAAGTAGGGTTGCCAACAGTCCGTTATCTGAGGACACTCGTTTAATTTCCTCTTTTGTCCATGTACTTTCTGACACTGGTACAGGACAATAGTATGTGCTTTATGCAGGGGCGTAACGAGGGGGGTGCAAAGGGGGCACAATTCCCCGGGCGCCAAATCACTGTGCGGGCGCTGAATCACTGCGGTAGGCGCCGAAAAGTCCCAACAATGTCACAAGTACTTTCTTCAACACAGTAAATTTGCTTCCGAAAGAGCTCAGGTTCAACCATGGGGGCGCCAAACTTGCCTTCTGCCCCGGGCGCCATCTAGCCTCGTTACGGCCCTGCCTTTATGGTGAAACATGTTCGTAAATTATGTTCAGCCTTTGAAAGTTTTAGCCGCAAAAGTCCGCCTTCAGCGCATTTGTATCGTTTGAAGTTCTATTTAGTTCCGCAAATGTTCTCATCATACGTTGTCGTTTCGCACGTGAGGTGTTCTGGGTCTCCAAGATCCGCAGACTACTTGATGGCGGACTGCAGTACTTAGGCAAGTGGATCGCAAGGCCTGGATTTCGCTATTGTGCCGTAAGCTTGTTACATGATAGTTGAAATTTTGTTGTGATTTGAGTGAACTTAGTTAGACTCCATGGCCAATTACATATAACAAGGACTACTTCGAAGGTAGGATCAGTCTAGATATGCGTTAGTTGTGGGTTGTAAATTGCTATAATCCAGCTAAGCTTTTCTCAATCTTTTCGCTGTAAGGAGACAAACCCAGACATACAACTTTGTTAGAGGGCCGCACTGAAAAATTTTAACACAATTAAATTGACACATTTTGTTTTATTGCAAAACGACGACTTACACAAAATATTAGATGAGCTGTTGAAAGACTGCTGAGGGCCGCACAAAAGGTGCTTGGGGCCGCATGCGGCCATCAGAATAGTGGTTGAGAACCACTGATCTAGCTGCAGGATTTCAGTACAGAAGCATGGATTGGTTTACGTTCATTGGAAGCGAAGTCTTGTTTCTATATTAGCCTCAGTGCGTGTTTTGCTCAATGAGAGACAAATTTAGCAGTGTTTCTGCCAAGTGCTATCATTCTTTCTGATTGCTGAGCGAACCAGTCCAATATTTACTTAATTTGGTCCATTATTTTGCAAGGTTAGTTTTGCGCCTTTAAACGTAGCCCACAATTCTTGTNTCTTCCATTCTGAACAGATGCGCAAGTAACTCGTAATAATGGCAGTTGGATTTCTTCTATTTCTCAAACTCTCTTTGCTAATTGTNTGCTTTTTATATATTATATACAGGCAAAAATTGTATTCATTAAAAAATAACACTTTTATACGAGATAGATACTGTATTACTGAAACTCACTTTTTCTAAGTGGTTAATTACGCATTATGGAACCCTTAATGAAACAAAAATAGAAATATGTGCTCGTTTAATGAAGATTGGCATAAAAATACTAATAGTTTTAGGAGACCGGCATTAATCCAAATCAAGAGAAATGTGTTATTTGTCATGGTGTGTTTAAAATTCGATACGTGGGTGTTGTAGCCAGTGGAGTACGCAGAAAATTTCCGAGGGGGGAAAGTTTCGTCACAATCGTGTGACGCCACATATCAACTTTAGGGGAAGTACCGAAGCCACGAGCATTCTAGGGGTTCCGGGGACATGTCCCCGGGAAAATGTTGCAAAATTACACCTAAAAATACGCATTTTTGTGCATTCTGGAAGAAAGTTTTAGGCAATACTGTTTATACATTTTTTAATTTTTCGGGTCTGAGGGGGTTGGCCATGGCACAGTGGCCTCCCCCTCCGTACGCTAGTGGTTGTAGCACTAAAGCAACATAGAAATTCTGATGACCAAAAGAGTAAATTTAGAGCTATTTCTTCTAGTTGTCTTCTCAACAACTTTGTGGTAAAAGCTAAAAACGCAGATCATATTGCTGTTTCAGAAATAGCTCAGATACATCATGCAGTCATACACAATGTTTCTTGATTGTACTTTGAAAGTAAATTCAAAATTTTACGATCATCAAAACAATGCAGCAAAATTATCTTGAAGAGTCAAACCAAGTCAGAGGCAATTGTTACGAATGTTGGCAGAAAAGCTCTAGAAGTAGTTGGAAATACGCAACAGAAAGCTGGTTTTAAGTAGTTTGTGTGTGATTCAGGTCAACCGTTTTGTGTTCGAAATTGATTATTTCATAAGCAGGCTCAGTAGCTAACTTCCCACCGCATGAAGTGTTTAGGTGTTGTCAACACGGACTCTAAACTTGCCGTTTGCGAAACAAAAGACCCAGTGGCGTAGGAGCACAGTCTGCCGCCCCTGGCCCTAGCGGAAAATGCCTCCCCCTGTTGAGGGCAGTGATGTTATATTTATGCCGTCATCGTACACAGTCAACCATGGTATGATATTTGGATTTTTGAAGAGTCGCCAAATTTAGCGCAAATTGTCGACTGCTTAACCTCCACGAACACCATGCCGCGTGGCCCAAAACACAGCTGCCGCTGGTTATAATAGCTACAACATGGTGATATCAGCAGAGCATTCGAACAAGTAATAACTATTATAAACAGAAAACCTTGAGCTGGACTGTTTCCAAACCAAAAAGAAGATTATAAGACAACAACAAATTAAGAAACATGAATGTAAAAACCAACAATTTTGTAGCATTTGCTGAACAATTAGCATTTTTGAACAAACACAAGATTTGTAGTGGGCGGGAGTTGGTATGACCCAAGTCACAATTACTCAACTCCCAAGACGATTAATAGCCAAACAAAAGTTTTCAAAATCAATGACAGGAAACCGAAACGCAAACAAAAAAGAAGAAATTAACGAAGGGGAAATGCAAATAGCAAGTGTATCTAGGAAGAAAATCATCAACAATGATTAATCTACATTGAGACAATTGACCGATATACTTGACCACAACAACTGTAGTCCTGATCGTTTTGCAAAATAGAAATTATTTTCGCGCTTTTGTCAATAGACAAGAAATGCAGTAGACTACGCCAGTCCCAAGCCAAACAAATTCGACAAAGTTATCGAAGATTTTGCAGCAAATAAAGAATGATCATTAGCCAATCGAAACAACTTGCAGCAAAAAAAATATAGCCCACACTCAAATTTTGAGTATAATAACCAAGATCTCAAAATTCTATTCCCATTCATAAGTGTTTTGTAGAACCATTTCTTCAGAAATTCTTCGTAATTTTTCGTCGTATTATCACCAGCTGGTGGTGCTACAAAAGACCTTTGTTTTGATACTTCTCTGACCCTGCTTTGACTAATTCAACTCTCAGTCTCAAACTATGATCTATCACTATCGCCTCAGACCGAGAGATTTAGAGGATGACATTCTTTCTGCTTTTGAGCATCAATTGCCACGTTTATCGTCTGTTTGCTTTATTTCTGCTGTATAGCCAACCACCTGATATGCTGTAGCTTGTGCGACATGAAAGAGGAGGCGGGGGCAAAGGTAAAACGCGAGAACAATCTACAAGGAGATATAAGTTTTAGCGATTTGCAAAATATGCTATTTCTTGTCTCTTCCCTTCCCCAAGTTGCAAAAGGGCAAATCACGGTGCTCGGCCGGTTCGGCGTTCATATCTGTATAACTTTCTGGGTCGAGGTAAATGAAGTTTACATGTCGCAAGCGACTTTTTTCTTGGCCCTTGCTGCATACAGTCAATATCGTATTTAAAAATGTGCCCCCTTGTGATTTTTGGCCCCCTCTGCCAAATCCTGGCGACGGGTATGACTGTAGTAACCGTTACTGCGATTACTTGAGTGAAATTTAGCTCATTTGGACGACATAAGACTAGAAACAATTGGTACACAATGTTTTCCATTACTGGATGCCCAGCGTTGCAAAGCAGCGCTCACATTTTCTCGGCAAAACCTGCGCATATTAACGCCCTAAGATAAACAGCCTTTTAGTCATCTTTTAAAACATTCTCCACCGGATGAGCGAAAGTCGGCCTCTTAATCAAGTAAGCAACTTCCCTTTCCTATCAATAAAGCACAGAACGATAGCTTAACTACTGTAGAGCTTTCTAAATAACTGCGGCAACTAGTTTAAAAAGACCAGCCGCAACTGTATTGGTTGGACCAGGGTTTCTCAAACTGGGCGCTCGCCCCCCCTTGGAGCCACAGAGCGGTTCTCTGGGAGCCACGAGCAGAGGCCTTCACTAGGTAGCTTTTCCGTGATATTGCATAACCCAAGTGTCACGATATATTAAGTATCTTTTAAGTATTCGCCAGTTAAACTTAGAAGCGGGCCACGGCTCATAAACGTTTGAGAACCACTGGGCTGGACCTTGACCAACGAACGATGTTGCAGCTTGCTACTGCTAGAATAGGCGTGTTTCGAATAGATTCCTGAAATAGTGGCCATTGTCACGCAATAATACTGAGATACAGGTAGCGACAAAGCGGTGGTGAGCAGTACATTGCTGTAACCATGGCGCTAATACTGTAATAGGCTGTGTCGCCCTCATTTGCCAAAGAAGATTCTCATGGGGCGTGGGACTTAGCTGATGAAATTAAGAAAGCTTAAATTTTAATCCGTCTGAATAGTTTCCTCACTTCTTTTCACTTATCTCTGCTTATAATAGGTAACTAGATTTTGCCGCCGATGGCTACAGCCAAAGTAGCCAATGGGTTGTTACGCCACTGAAAAGACCTTTCATTTATTTATTTATCCAGTTTTTTCGTCCACTGGAACAGACTGATTCTTCCTGTCCTTTGATGCAATTTGAAAAGTAGGCAACCCTAGCTGTAGCTTTCGACGAATCAGCCGACTGGGCCCTGCTTTCATCGTTTTGCGATGATTCAGTGCACATATCTAAATTCTCTATATTTGAGTAACTAATCTACACGCAGGTGAAGGGTTTGAATCCGTCAGCAAATGTTTCTAATAGGAAATAGATTTCACGTAACACTACGCATTTCTATTTGAATTTTCTATTTGAATAAGACTGTAGGACTGAAGATGTACGTTTAATAAACTCTGATGTGACTCTAGAGACCTTAAGCTTCTACAACAGGCTTTGACTGGCGACGAGTTGCATCTGCATGCATCGTGCATGCAGTTGTTGCAGATTGTGAAACTAAAGAAACGTAAGAAATCTTGACGAACTACGTTCCATTTCTATTTCACATTAGGTTTGATCTGGATACTTAATGGCAGAATAAAGGTGTAAAGTGCTGATTTCGCGACTTTGATTCCACTTCATCGTCAAAGCAACGCCTTTTCATATTTGGATAAAGCGAAGGTGGGAATAGCCTATTCTTCCCAGATCGGTATAGCGAGAGCTTTTGCAGTCTTCATCGATGCACTGAGCAACACGATGGGATTGAGACTGGTTTCGTGAAATCTAGAACAAATATGGTGGAATGCTACTTTTTCTTATGTTTTGAGCTGAACGTTTTAGACGAAGAAATTGGGAAAAAGCATTGAAAAGTTTTTTATCACAATCTCAGGAAAGTATTTTTATCTCTTTCACATATTTGGTGCTCATCATTACAATACCATAATAAGGCATATTGTCAAAATTAAAGCGAATTCCCTTAAATGTTTCTCTGCAAAAACAATGAAGAGCAAAAAAGATAATCGACTTTTTTCACTGAATGCAGGCAAGGCTGTTGAAAGCTTTCGGCGAGGGGGGCTACGCTTACCCACAGAGGCACACAGCCGCTGACAAAGCTGCAAAGTAACGGATAAGATTCGCTTTGGGGCTACGAGAAATTCTTTGGCCCTTACCCTGCGTCTTGCATTTTGACCCGTGCAGTGGCAGACGTCAGACTGTACCATTTTTTGCCTTATCCAATTGAGAGGTGAGTGACGTCACCACGCTTTGTGACGTCGCAACCATACAATTAGCTATAATATTCAATCCTTCGAACATTTTCAATCACAGCAATTTTCATTGCTTGATCAATGCGATTTTTGTTTTGCAATGTGATAGTTTGCCAAACCTTCCAGACAGTCTGCAGAAAGCCATCTACGAAAATATATACATACAGCGCTAATGTATCCGCTGCCAGACAGATGGTGTATTGCACTACAGGTGAGTTTCTCCTAACCTTCGTTCGTCCAAAGTGAAGCAGGAAATCCGCGAGTCTGTGATTTCGATTCGCTGATTGCGAAGATGAAATCAGAATATCACCAGGTTCTCAACACATTGCACTTTATCAATCAATTTGGAATTTGTGAGCTTCTCTAGAAAGAATTGGTGTCGTCGTTGGTTGTAAGCAAGAAGACGCTGGGAACAGCCGATTTATAGTCTCAACCGCTGAAGGCAGGCGCGCTCGCATTTCTTCACAGAACATTTGGAAGTACAATGCTGTGTTGAGCAAAATGAATTTGGCCATTGGTCTAGAGTTGCAAAGATTTTATTTAATTTTGTATGTGCTAACAAAGATTCTTATATCAAATAAAAATGGCGATTTTCCACTTTCACTAATTTGGTCTAAGCATGTTATGTGTAAAGAATATTTGAACAAGAAGTAGAAAGCGTGGGACAAATTCCGTATTTAAAAAAAAACTTTGGGCACAATGCCGTATCGAAAATCATAGATTTTTTTAGCAACAAGTTCTTGTCCTTCTCAGACTTTGAAAATTTTACAGCTGAGTCTACACGTATGTTTTACAGATATTCGGGCATTTTTCTTTAGAAGTGCGTCTGCCACCCCGAAATGCGACTTCTTTACGCATTGTTTCTGTTGCACATTCTTATCGATGAGGATGAAGGTATGAAGCGTGATATGTGCTTTAGAATTTTGCCTGCCTCTTACGGGTACTGCAGACGTGATTATATTGCATCAGGTCGATGAACACATGCAGAGGCATTTTGCAAACCTTGTAGCTTATTGGAGTCGATGTGAAGCTTTAGTTCTCGTGCATTGAATGGCTTCTGAACGCATGCTTGTGTAAACTGTTTCAAAAACTGACAAAAATGTTTTTTTTCAGCCAGGGAAGAAATTGTTCTAGGCTGTTTACAAAAGCACATATCAGGCCGTCGTCAGGTGCATCAATCCTGGCAGCACCCAGAAATAAATACGAGCGGAACTCTAGAACGGGCAAAACATGCGCAGACGCTCGCCCGAGGCGTATCATTACATGTTGTCTGATCTGTATGGTTGTTTATGCAGAAACACATGATAGGAAACGAAGGTTGCCACAAATCATAGCATCGAACGAAAAAGAAACCTGAAGTTTGTAAACAAAATGAAGTTTGAATTTTAAAAATCCTGCCGTTTATTTGCGAGAGGAACACCGCGTTGCTGATCAAGTCTCCGCTCAACTAGTCAATGTTACAATCTGATCTGCTCCCTAAAGTCTAGAAGATTGTTGACAGAAATGTCCTCTCTTATTGCTTTTACTTAGAAAACAAATCAATCCTTATGTTATGATATTTGGTCAAGTTTAAACATAAGAGGAAACTCGTAACCTTCCAAAAGTGAGGAAAAATGTCTGCGTTGTGCAACGTTTCAGGCACTATGCGTCATTCACAAATCTTTAAATATGAAATTAGAAACTTTTTCCTTTTCATCTGAAGACATTTCAGATAAAATTCTTCTCTTTTTCCGTAAGGTTCATCAAAACGAAACAAATCGACAAGCCAACATGTAAGAGACGATATTCGGTTTCCTGGTGATCCTGATTCCGAAGATGCAAACAGCACGTCCGAACATAATGGTCGTTACCCTCCACCACGGCCTTGTTTTGGCGATTACGATCGTGGAGATTATTTAGGATTTTTCTTTCCGATTCGAAGAAAAGGGAACAGACGAAAGTCCAACGATCGCGGGAAAGCTTATGTTCACTGTCGCAGCCAATGCACAGACGATACCATTGGAAGTGAGTTTGCTCATATAAACATTAGATGTCGTACCAGCCAGTGTGAAAAACGTGTATGCAACGATATTTCTTTTTGTCATAAGATTCACAGGATTGAGTATGGCCACAATAGCCATGCACATATGACCCTGAGGATAATTTTGTAACGATCGTAATTCTGTTACTAGCTTGAAAATTTGCAACACGTTAAAATCACACCACAGGGACGTCATACTCCCAAGCAAAATTCCAAATGCAAAGGCACCTGTTTTGTGTTTATCAGAAAGTACACGAAATTCTGTCTTATGATGACTTTGTTGTGTTCCAAACCACCTCAAAAGCCACTACAGTGTCTTTCTCTGTCCTTAAACTGTTGGAGCACTTCTGTGGTTATAAACCAAAAATAGTAGTGCAATAACAGCATATTCTTCGATTTGATAAACTCCAACTGATTGATGGTAAAATATAAAAAAGATTTTAACAACAAATAAACGTTTGGCTTGAAAACACAAACTTTTGCTCTAATCTGAAAAGTGTTCACAAATGATTTTCGTAGTTGAAGACCAGAAACGGTTGGATAAAACGTTTATTCTTAACAAAATAGTACAAAATTGTCTGGAGCAATGTAAACATTTAAAGCTGTGGTTGTTTAAATAAGATTAAAAAACAAAGTATAATAAACAAGTGGTAATTTTAACGGAACGCTTTGTCTTCGCTCAGATTTCTCATGTTCAAATTGCCAAGTGTACCAGAAATGTGCTGGACCAAAAGAGGTAACTCGTCATCGCACCCGTAAGTCCTGCATGGTCGCATTACTCAGACTCTTCATATTAGTCCATAGGCGTAGGGAGCGGGATGGCAGGATAAGCTGCAGCTCACGAACAATTTTGCTTTCGACAAAAAACATTTCAAACATGGAAAAAAGCTCTTTGTAAAGAAATTGCAATCTTCAAAATATAGTTTTTTGAATTTAACTCTTTTCTGGTATAAACGGGGTGAAAATTTTAATATATTTGTCTTTACATTGCTTAGAGAACTTAAAGTATATAATGTTTTGAAAATATATTTTTTGTGGACGACAAACTTTTTCGGACAACGCGCTGTAGCCCCCCATATCTTTTTGCCTCCTACGCCTATGTCTTATTCGGTAGGACTATAGTACACCTGACTGGACCGACGTGTGGTCTCAAATGAGTTGTTGTAATTGGAAGTGAAGCTTAAATGAAAATTACCACTAAAAGGACCGATTTATTATGTGTCTCCCGAAATCCAGGTCAGTGTTTGCTAAAAGTAAACAGTAAGACATTGCAGCAGGCCGAGAAGTTCAAGTACTTCGAGGTGGTATTCACGAATGATGAAAGGCAGAACAGGTAGGTTGATACACAGATCGGCTAAACAAACACAGTATTCCTTGAGCTTTATCATTCTGTGTACACAAAATGGGAGTTTTCAAACACCGAAAAGCTCTCAGTTCTCAAATCGGTCTTTGTTCCGATCCTCACATCAGGGTCATAAATCTTACAAGCTTAAGAAATATGACTTTTGCAAACATTTCACGGCCATGGGCGTCCGCAGCGAAGGGGGGCAAAACGGGCATTTGTCCCCCCCCCCTGGAAATTGGGACTAAGAAGCAAAAAGTTTCTGGAAAACGTGAAATCAGCAGTTTAATTCTGATTAGTTGGGTCAATTCTTGCAATGACAGTTTATTTGCCGATATGACACTCACACTGCACAAGAGCCAGGTTCACTGTGTTGGTAACATGCAGTTATGAGCTTGCCGTTCACTAAATCCGCTTCTTCGCCTGCGGAGCAGGGTTGCCAGGTAGTCATAAGCAAAAAAGGCCAGATAAACCCTTAAAAAAAGCAAAATAGCACCAAAAAAGCCAAAAACAAGATAATACACAACGACATCTTTGAAACAGCCAAACGTGCTTTTAAAAGGCAATATACGCATTTTTTTACATAAAAAGTATAAAGCTCACTCCATTAGTAAACTTCTCGAAACTTTTGATTTTGCTGAATAGTAACCTCAAATTGCAAACCTAAATGCATGAAATAAGCACAACAAAAAATTGCAAATTCTCGTGCAGAGTTTCCAATGAAAATTTATCATTCTGTGTCCAGAAACAGTGTTTATAAATCTGCCAGTGCCCAGAAATCTGCCAAAACCATCTTTAAATGTGCCAAATCGACATAAAAAATCGAATTCGCCAAACAAGGCCAAAAAAGCCAAATTTCATTTGGCCTTTTTCCAAAAATATAAAAAAACGCAAAAAAAGCCAGAGGAGTTGAAAAAAGGCCAAAAATTACAAATTTGGCCTCAAAAAAGCCAAACTGGTAACCCTGCTGCGGAGGCATGTTACGAAACTCGCGAGCGAATTGTTCTACTACTGGCCTATTGGCGTTTGTTGTGTAACAATAACATGGTAACAAATCTGCGAAGATGCACTTCAAGTCACGGTAGTAAGCGTTTTGGCGCATGTAACTGTTGAATGCAGGTATCTTGGCAGGTAATGTAGTGAGAAAGTGACTGCTGACAGCGATAAGCCACGTAGGTAGGCGAATTGCGGGTCGCCGACATATTTTGTGTGGCTTTTCTAGACTAGATGAATAGCAATATCTCAGATTGATAGAGAGTTGTTGCCTCATATGCAACGTTTGTTTCATTTATCAATGTGTTTACACAAGTTCGTGAAGTCAGTCACCAGCAGTGTCCCTGTAAGAACATTTTACATTGAGGAAATGCTTGCTTCAGTGCGCATGCAATTTCACAACCATGTAGACCAGAGGCGCAGCCAGAATGAGGCCGAAGAGGCTATGCCCCCCTCCCCGAAAAAACTTCGCTGGTGTTTTATATCAATCTCAACTGTTCGAAAACAAACGGAAGGAACAGTCGGACTCATGTAGTGTCGTGTTCTCTCATTGACCAAGGTTTAACGTGACTTTTTGCGACTGGATGCAAAACTATACGACTAAAGCATGCAACTTTGTTGGCAAAGTTGCCAATTAATGCGGACAACACGAGTTGAGGTGTAGCCTGAATGAAATGCAAGGGCGCAGCTTTCTTGCAAACGAGTATAAATTCAGATGAGACATTGTTGAGAGGATTATTTGCATGAAGTATTGCCGAACCAAATAGAACTATACTTGGTCAAGACAGATCAAACCGAAGCGCACCACGCAATGGAGTGTTATGCAACAACGCAATGTTTCTCACAGCACGGTTGGCATTGTGGCCAGTGGGTATGCGGTGCCAGGTAGTGATATAGGGTCTCAATTTTGAAATGTACAGCAAGTCACTGTCAGCGCAACACACAAATTTTGTTAATATCACATTTATTACAGTTTCAGAGAGCAAATATAAAAAACCATTAGCAGGCAAACCATTACTAGTCACCAAACAGCCATGGTGATTTTGTGTGAAATCTGGTGTTGACTCTTCTTCGATCGTTAGTCTTGAGAGCAGAATACGACAGATGGATATTTACGTAGTGCAGTGAGGCAGTATAGGTCCTCCAAGATAATTTTTTTTTAGGCGGAACAAAACCCATTTGGGACCTCTAAGACTTGCAAAATTATTTTGAAATAAATAAAAACTGAGGTTAATTAATGTGCATCATACTTCAACAAGACGTGCTCGTTTATTGCGTTAAAACATAAGGGTACTCAAGAATTGTGACCATATTACCAGTTTTTAAACATGACTTTTAAGTTTTCATAGTAAAATCTAATCTAGGAAAAAATTAAAAAAATCATTTAGCTATTATATAAGCGATTTTCTGGTATTCTTATTCGCAAAATTTGTAATAACACTATCAAAATCAACTTGTCTGGCAATGCTAGACTCAATGTTTAATCTTGCTAGGTCAACAAGTCGAGTTGGTGACATAGCAGACTGCAAATAATATTTTACAAGTTTAAGCTTGCTGAAAAATCTTTCAGCAGATGCTACTACAGCTGGAATTGTCAATAATATTCCCAAGATAATACAAACATTTTGAAATAATTCACACAGGCCACATGGTGGCGACCACTGCTTTAAAGCATTGTCGAAATACTGTAAGTTTCTCCGGTATGTTTCGAAATCTTCGGATTTCTGGGTATGTCCGATAATCCTAAACTCACATTCGATTCGACGTGATATCAGCTTGTGGCGCAAGTTCAACAATCAGCAAAATGCACAGCACACCTTCGCGGTGCACTTTTAGCACTTGCGTCCTGCACTGAAGTTACTGGTTAATTTTAAACTTTTCCGTTATTAACTTACACATACGCCGAACATTCGAGGGCTACTGCTGTTAGATTAGATTGTATTGTGAACTGGCATGTTTCCAATCAAATTTCATTGGAAGTATCTCTTAGTTTAAAACTCTTGGTTTATTAGAGAGAGTTTTTCTTAAAGATTTGTTTGAAAATGTTTAAAAATGAAAAACGTAAGGGAATATTTTTTTTTCAGTTAAACGGAGACACTGGGACAGTAATCGTGAATGTCTTAAATTCGACAAAATAGGCAAACATTCAAGTTCAACAATAATTACTGCTAATAATTATCAATACATCGTATCAGGAAAATGCACTGCCAGCAATTCATATCAAAATGCATCACACTTCTTACCAAATCTTTTAGGCCAAACCAGTTTTATCACCGGGCGGGATCAATTTCGCTACATTATTCCGACTGTGTTAGTAACAAACACTCAATCGTTCCTTCAGCAGGCCCGTAAATAGGGGGGTAGCAGGTAAATAGGAGGGTAGGGGGGTAACAGGGGGCGAAGGCCCCCTAGAAAAATTTTTGTCCTCCAGGAAAAATGTGCTGGAAAAAGTTAAAAATTATTGGACATAGTTAAAAAAAATTATGCTCCTCTCAGAAAACTCTTGGCCCCCATGGTGTCTCAAGCTGGTTACAGGCATGTGCTTCTGTTTTAGGCCCCTCCGTAGCTGTCGGGCCCCGGAACAATGTACCTGCTGGACTCCCCTCTCATAGCCTCTGAGCCAGTAACCCAAACTCTGAGCTGCGAGTTAAACCTTTTAGAGACGCTTCAACTGTATCTTTTTCTCAAACAATCACACACTGTTGCACATATCTGAAATGTTGCCAGTCACAGCAGAAACAAATGAACGTTCATTTTCAACGCTTCAACAGTTGCTACTCGCTAACCTATCTACGCAACACTATGGGGCAAAACCAGGCCCGTAACTAGCTAGAAAATTTTTCGCCTCCCCAGTAAAAATGTGTTGGACATACTTTAAAACTATTGGACATTGGCCCGTAACCAGGGGGAAAGGGGGGCGAAGCCTCCCCTGCAAACCTTTTCGCCCCCCCTGGAAAAATCTGTTGGGCATAGTTGAAAACTATTGAACATAGTTTGAAAAATTTGGGCCCCTCTCAGAAAACTCTTCGCCACCCCTGGTGTCTCAAGCTAGTTACGGGCCTGATTGGACATAACTTAAAAATTTAGACCCCTCTCAGAAAATTCTTCGCCCACCTGGTGTTCCAAGCTGGTTAAGGGCCTGGGCAAAACCGTCTGATGGATTGGCTTTATTGACGTACAATGAGGATGTGACAGTTCATCCTGAGATGGTTATCGACGAGTTGTTCAATAAGAAACGCAGACTGAATTTTATCTTTTAATTGTGCCCCCAGGTATTTTGTAAAGTCAAAATTTGGCTATTGGCACCCTCTGATTTGTTCCTATGAATCCACTTACATACTTCTAGTTGATTTTGACTTATTCA
>JGI24159J19872_10005642_pt1 | contig 16204 bp, 8 predicted proteins | sample Ectturendosymbi4_FD_19872 | JGI IMG/M metagenome (IMG submission 19872) | reverse complement strand
TCTTTTCACCTTTCAATAAATGTAATCATCATTGTGGTATCATTTAAAATCCTGGATTTGTGCCCAATCGCTTTGTTTCAACAATTGTGAAGCACCCTGTAGTCTCAAAATTGATATTTAATTATAAAGTATTTTCATAACATTATATGCTCACGAACTGTTTGGGTCGCGAGAATTAACAACTATTTTTTTAGGGTCGCGCCAAAACGAATTTGCGGGCCCCTGATTTAAACAAAAGCAAATAGTGGGGTGAAGTCGAATCTCTTCCCAACAGATCGCACTCCACTGGCCAACAAAATATCACAAGAGCAACCGCTACAAAGAACGCGCGTGTTTAGCAACAGATTCTACACACATTCCCGTGGCCAGGTGCAGTTTCAGAAGCAGGAACACCACCAACGTTGCACAACGGTGGAAACAGACGCTAACAAAGACAGCCGCGCATCTATTTTGAATACCACACAAACACACTCCCGCGAAGCGGCAGTGCAGTGGCAGGGACGAGCAGGATGGTGCATGTCAGCTGCTGCTGGCAACGCTTTCAACGCAACCTCAGCAGTTGAATGCGAAGCGGAAACTTGTCCGTGAATAGCAGCTGTCTAACTAAACAGTTTGTTCGGTTGAACATGACGACTCGTACGCAAAGTCATACTGCACGCCTTCAGGTTATGGTTAGCTTTGGTATTTTATTAAGTTCAGCTCCAAATAGCTTGGACAAAATTTCTTGAATATTTTTCGGGGCAAATCTGATAGCACGAAATGTCTAAAACAACATTTTTTAAGACTTCAACAAAGTGTGGGGTTGATTAATTCATGATCATTGCTTTTAAGGTAACGAAAATCATTTTCAGCAGGCCAGACCTCATTTATAACATTCCCTGACTCCTGTACCAGACAAACAAACTCTTGCTACTGATGGTAATTCGTAGCGCGTTTCCGGCACAGAAAAATTGTTTGGATTGTGATTTTTTGGATTTAGAGGGAGAAGTGTTATTTTTTCTAAAAGAACGAAGTTTTGCAAAACCATATTATTAGCTTCGTTCATAAATAAACAAAATCTACCAGCAACTTCAGTTGTTTAAGTGACATTTAACACATACATGGTGCTTGGCGTTGCAGCTTGTATCAGCTGAGTGCAAAACGCTACAGCTTGGCAAGAAACGGAACGTCACACATTGGAACAACGTAACTACTAGAGCAGACTCTGGCAACAGACCTCGGGCGTAAAAATTACGTGGTTGAGTGCACGATAAAAGCAAACTGAAACCTGAACAGTTTCAACTGGCAGAACGCAGGTGCACAGAAAGGAGAAAATTCGGCGTACTGGGATTTTAAAAAATCGTGCTTGGCGGAACTTACTGGTTCTTTGCTGTTTGGTTTGTCGATGTCCAACCTTAGCAACGAGTAGTTGATTTTGAAAGCAAGAGTGAGTGCCATCAGTCCGCCTACCCGGATGTTGTTGTTGCGCAAGTCGAGTCTTATAATGCGTGGAGACTCTGCAAGGAACTCGGCCAGAGCAATGGCGCCTGTAAAGAAGAACACCATGTTAGTCAAACAAATAATGCTGCTCAAGGGGGAGCCGCAGAACCACGCAGCTCGCACAGCGAACTCGGCAACTGATTTATTGTCGCAAGGCGGTTCAACGCGGCTGCGTGTCGCGTGTAACAGGGTATTTTGCCAATCTTATTTCCGCCTGAACATATGATCTCGTGAACTGGACCTTACATTCTCTACATTCGGAATTTCAGTAAGGTTTGTTTCACGTAACAACTTGGCATTTCGAAATAAATGTTGTCAACTACGCCACTTCACAGGAACTAAACAGCAATATAACATTCCGTTGTATTTCCAACGTCATCGTCGTGGGACCGTTAAGCTTTGCACCTGTAACTTGTGCGACAAAGAATCTTTTCTCACCTTCGCAGGTCAACTTAGTGCCGACAAGACCGAGTCGCAGCAGGGAGTGGTTCTGCAGCAGGCCGTCTTTCAGTTTTGAAGCACCGTCGTCGCCGAGAACGTTTTGACCAAGGTTCAGTGTTGAGAGGCTGGTCGTGCTTCTCTGCAATTGGAAATGGAAACTGTCGGCAAGTGCAGAACAAGGATTTTTAACAGCTTTGCGATCTTAATTTAAACGGATGAAATGGTACTGGCGCAAATTTCAAACCGACCGGGTGTTTCGCAACGAACGAAACGTGGCTGGCTCAAAAGCAGTTGCATGTCACTGTCGCTTTGGAAGTCTAAATGTATGAAAATTGGCCAGAGAATCAACTCCGCTTGACACACTAGTTAAACAGATAGACGCACCGACGCAAATCAACAGCTACAATTAACTTAAAATAACGCACTCACCAGCGCCATGGCAAGTTTGCCCATACTTTGGTGCGACAGCTGATTGTTCCACAGTACGAGTGTCTGCAAGCCGCCACTTCCGTGCTGAGGCTGGCTCATCAGCCCAGAACAGATGTGACACAATCCGGCGTCCTTTGAAAACGCAAACGACCTTCGTTGACCGCTCGCTCGTGCAGGCAGAGGACGAACGTTAATTATGTGAATGTGTGAACTCGGAAAACGGTGGCATGCGGTGCCTCGCGTCGAGTAAAATGTTTTCATTCTTGTTTATTGTTTTGACGGAAACCATTAATCAGAAGTTAATGGACAATAGACTTGTTTGCCCTTTATACACAGACTACAAATGTAAGTCTGGTATGCGGTTGGTCAAGGCATCGAGTAGGAGTGGGGAACTTTTTTAATACCACGGGCCGCATAAATTGTGGGATACCGCTGGCGGGCCGCAAAAAATACTTTTTAATTTTAATTAAAAAGTTCTAACTTTATCTTCCTCAGGAAAATAAGGAGAGAGCTATGAGGAGCGAGAGACTTTTCCTGACTTACTGTCTAACTATCTGCTTTTCATGGAATTCCATTTTGACGCGATTTTGTATTCTAACTTGGTATCAAATCTTCAGGCAAACATATCTTTTACCGCTTTGACCTCCCCCAACGTATATGTTCGAAAGACAAGCTATTGGTGTTGGAACATGCATCTTGTCTACTGGACGTGGTTTCCCGTGTTCTGCAACAAATCTACGTGGGTCCTCGATGTTTACTACTGGAGCTGTCCCATGTATCGGCATGTATTATAAACAAGATATTGCAGCGAATTATAAACAAGTCAGCGGACGCGCAAACCAGCCGCTCAATCACTTTTTGCTTCTGCGTTCAAAAAAATCGCTGCAAATGAAACTAAATTCCCGAGAAATCTTGCAGAGCTCATTCAAGCGCTGGATATAATCGGGTATGAAATAAATGATTTAAGCAATTTCTTTTTTCACACGAGGTACAGCGTCAAAGGGTCTTAATGTCGTCTCGGCGTCCTTGCTTCGGTGTGCCCGGGCGCGAGAGGACAGCGAGTACCGCCCAAGAAACATTTAGCACAGCGAGACAGACAAGCACTATCGAACCTGTATTAAGTTGTTACGTATGTCCAGCAGTTGAAGGATGATGTTGAATTTGAGAAGGTTCGCGAGCTGCAGAGCGTCGGTCGAGATCAGGCGGTTGTCGGCGAGGAACAGTTCGCGAAGCGTGACATTCATTCGGAGCGCAGCGACTGCAACACGTTCGGCGATTTAATTACAGCTTCGATGCGCTTTTAACGGCAAAATGTTAATGCGAAATGGTGTTGCGTCAGCAGAAAGCCTTCCCACGACGACACACTGCCCAAGGTGATGTAGAGTGAAATAACGTCACTGAGCCTTACGCAGCCAAAGAGGAAATGCTGAGTTCGAAGTACAAGCAGTATAGTAAGCAAAAACTTCAGCCAGGCACTGCAACGGGTAAAACCCATCTATACAGTTTATACTTATAGAATTTAAAAACTTCTACAACGTCCTTAGGAAGAACACATAGGAAGTGTCGCTAAGGTTAAGTTCAGCTGGATAAAATATAATCATAATCACATAAGCGTAAAAAGCACCTTTGGGCTGCTGTTGCCATTCAGTTAACAATATTGCGCAGCGTAATCATCGAAAAGTTCGGTGAAAAATCCAATCAATGCATTGATGGCAATGAGCAAGTAGCAAGGTCATAATTTCTATAACACTTTCCCCGCAAAACGCCAATTGAACATTAATCTGCAAGCGTTTTATCATTAGTCACAGTTAATTAGTCATCTTCTTTTTTACCAAGAGAGTATTAAAATGTTTAGGAACGTCAACACGACACAGCAAGTAATAGTTTTATAGTGTGTGCCGTTTATACATCCAAGTCGAACCATTTTAAGAATACTAAAGCCATTCTCAATGAAGCCCATTTGGCAACAAGCAACGTGGTTACCTGATTACCGGCGGCGTAACTAGAGGTTAGAGTCAGTGGGGAAAACTCAGCTGAAAGGGGCCCACTGGCCACCACAGGAGGTCACTAGCCAACAATCAGAAAATAAGTTAAGAAATGATAGCGAATCCGGATTTCGTGGATGTCTATACTTGCAACAAAAACGAAAACAACCTACTGAAAACCAAGAGAATACTAATTATCAAAATGTCAGCTAAAGGGGGACCCAGTTTTTACATTTAGCTTGCCAGGGGCGGCGGCTCGCCCCCTGTCCCCCGTCAGTTACGCCACTGCTGATTGCAGTATACATCGTACGCCGAAGCTACGAAGCAGTTAACCTTCGTAATAAGTCAAAAAAAGAACATGAACTGATTTAGGCAGCATTATTTTATTCAAATACAAGTGCGTAAATACGTGGGTATTTAAATGAGTAGAACCAGTAATTGTCACAGATGTCAGCATCCATTGACAAAAAATCGGTGGATAATACCAGGTTTGGTAGATACTTTATCAGCGCAAAGGCCAGGCGAACTCTCATAAACGGGCAAAGCTTCGTGCTTACGGCTAAAGGTGGTTTTTATGTATTTTTATAAACAAATATTTTCGTATACACAATTTAACAAATTACAATTACCTCACCGACCAGATTTTGGACTCTAAATCCGATTCAAGCTAGCCTATTAACGTACTCCACAACTTCATATTCATTAAAAAAAACTTTTGACCAATGTTTCTTAGACATTTTGAGTGTTTGAATTCCGGAATGTGGTACCACATGCAAATTAGGCCAAGATTCGGCCAAATTTTTAAAAATACTCAAAAAAGGCCAAAAGACCAAACAAAATATTTGCATCTAAACCACTTCTGAAAACGGCCAAATTGACATGATTTGGCCGCATAAAGGCCAAGTTCCCAACCCAGGATAATACCACCACCGCACATAAAGTAGGAAAGTTTCTGCCCGAAACCTGTCTGTTCTGTCAGCAACTGAAGCAAACCAAAATGAAGAAGCAAGCAGAAAAGGCGAATTAACTGCTCTGCAGTGAATGTTTACAACCAGGACATTTGGTGGTATTGTACCACAAAAGCTTTCAACGAAAGCCGTGAAGAAGTTGGCTATTTCTCCACAAAAGCACTGCAACTGAAAAAACACGAAACAAAGGCGGCGCTTTGGATGCGTCGAGGAGTGATTTTCCACTAAAGGTTACGCTGAGCAAAACTAGTAAACTTGTGTTAATAAATTTCAAAGACCAATAGCATTCTAGACAAAACTTTAAATAATCAACAAAGTAAGTTTGACATCATAAAACAATATTGTCAAGGTTCGACTTCCTGACAAGCACGATCTGAAGAGCATCCACGCGTTGGTATTCAAGTATTTTGTCTCGGAAAGGTGACGCAGTCGAATTAATCAGCAGATTTTTAAATAGGAAATCGATTTCACGTACCTATGTGTATGCATCCTCCGTCCTGCAATCTTATTCAAATAAAGATTCTATCTGAATGAGATTTCAGGATCGAGATGCGTACAGTTACGTGAAATGGATTTTCTATTAAAAATTTAGCTGATTCATTTGACTGCGTCACATTTGAGGAGAATAACTATTTTGAATAGAGATTTGTGCATACCCGACCATCACAAAGTTATGAATGCGGAACCCAGTAACCCGATTCGTCGAAAAGCTTGCAACACACTTAAGAGCTTCTAACTGCAATGTGTTGGTTTGTTCTAATAGGTAGATTGAGTTGCAGAGCATCGCTTTAAGCAGAAAAATCGGCAACGCTGCCGGTTAAACACATTATTGGTACATTTCTATAAATTATTTGGACATCAAAAATCTGATTTTCTAATTTCACGCCCTACGTAATCAGATTCTGTGAGTTTCACTCAGGTGTGAAGTAGCGTACCTATCAACAAAATGGATCTTCCGCTGAGTGACGCATTTTCCAAATGCAAAGTTACTAGAGTGCTGCTCAGCCGAAGCGCTCGACCCACGAACGGGACGGCCTGTTCCGTGAGCGGTACGCTGTGGCCATCAAACAATCGCAAACAGGACATCTGAAAAGAAACAGTATTGAAAAACCACTATAACGAAGACTATAAGAGTGTAAAAAAACAGAATCACAGAAGCTTCAGCAGATATTCCTAACGTTATGTGTCATCAAACCGACAACCGGGAAACAAGGCTGTTTTACTTTAAAATTATTGATTCGTAACAGCCAATCAAATCATCCGCCAACCAATTTATTCGCGAAACCCAGTCCTGCCCCAAAACGTGCGATCTGAAAAGTGCAGTTAAAAACCCTTGGCATAAATTTTCAAACAAATTTTAGACAGTATCATAACAGTGTTTTTCTGGTCAAAAAAGATTATAGTCAAGACCTTTTGCTGCGAGAGAAAATTTAATTCCATCTGCATTTCTTCAATCCACTGAACTATTATACGATCATCAGCCGTACGCTATCGACTACAGAGAAGTTTGTGATTTAGCCTACATTTACGGTGTGGCAGCTCTCTGTCATCTTTGTCATGTAGGCACAAAAGTAATTTTCGGAACAAAACACAAATGATCAATAAGCTCTGATTTAAAGTGCATGTACCAAAGTTTCAAGCTAAGACTGGATGTTCTAAATGCAGAGATATACAAGCACTGATACGCAGTTAAATACAAAAAAATCCCATGAAAAAAGCTTAACGCTCCCGTGTGACCAGCAATTTAAAATCACTTCGAAAAAAACATGAAAATTCTGTTTAAATTGTATTTAGATCAACTGTATCACAATTTCGATAGACTCGTACAATTTTTAAAGTAGTTCCAGGCTTGACACCGCAGCTACCAGGTACGAACTGTGGAACTCGATAAGCACAGAAACACCCGGTCAGTTTCAGCAAAATATCCTAAATGCAATTCAAACAAGCCTTCGGTAGTTCGGTAACTGCATGATTTTTTCAAGTGTGAATGTAGACAAATCTCAATTACTCAATAGTATTACACACGATTCCGTTATCAAAATTACAGTTCTTAGCGCTTTAAAATTAAGAGGTAGGTAAGTCGACCTTCACACACAAGAAGCAATGAGAGAACATCTTCCATACTACCGCGTGGTCGCAGACAACCCGCATCATACAACAGCAATGATAATAATTAAAATCAGAGACATTTTGTTTCATGCAAACCTACACCAGTTTTCCCTCAACTGAAAGGCATTTTTGGGAGTGCGCAGCACTCTACCCTGAAACACTGAATACGTTTTAGAAGAGCTCGACATGAAACCAAGCTAAGACTTTGTGATGTTCTCAATGTGCTTATGCATCATTACCAAAACTTCAACTCATAAATTGAATGCACAAGTAATTTTTGTCTAAAAGAGACAAAAGAAAATATACAAAAACTGCTACAAACAAGGAAAACGTTTCGTGAGGGATGATGCGATGGACGTCAAGTGTGCGAAGACCTTTGGTTTCTTCCGCATTAGACCCAAACAGGTGGGATGTCACTGCGATCAGGGTCGGCCCTTCCACTAGGCCAATCAGGCGGCCGTCTAGAGCCCAGCCTTCAGGGGACGCAGAACACGAGAAAATGTTGCTACAACTTCTAGTGCAAGTTGTAGTGTGACGCGTGACGGAGACGTAGACATTGAAGCTTGCCTGTGGCGCAGAACCGTCTAGTGCCGGCCTTGGCTGCGATCACAGTAATTTTTCATCTGCTATAATTTTACCTCCACGTCTTCGCAACACAGATAACGACACGCTTGATCCGCAAGACTGACCTTTGAAGTTTATGCGTGAAGCTGACGTTAAGAAGAAACGACCAACAACAACGCGAGACAAAGGCTCGTGATATTTAACTTCACTAGCAACGGCATGGCTCTATTTGTGTTAGAGCGTGAGACCATGTTTGCTTTCACAAACCTTTCTCATCATGTGGGCAGCTGCTTGCCAACCTCTGGTACCGAGGTTCTTGTTGAATCCGACGAGTACGTTGACTGCAGACTCGTAATACTCGATCATGTCGAACAAGGCCGCGGCTGACTACACACAAAACGCGAATGAATCAGACAGATAAGGCCTGCAAAGCAACTACGTTCGAAAGTCAGCGTGCGTGCATCGATATCAACTGATGATCAGTTTTTTAGTTTTATTAAACAAGCAAGTAGACATAAAGTTCAGAACACCGTTGATTCGTACTTTCTGTAGTAGCTGCCTCTTCGACCACGACACAGGTTTTTGCCAGACCATACTTTTTTTCGAGAAAACAATGAGCAATCTGATATCAGTGCAACCTGCCGTGGCGAGACAACTTGTACTTGCATAACAAACCATGTGGCAAGCACTTGCAGATACTGCATAAAATCACGCTCCGGTATCGTCCAGTCACACTGGCAATTCTACTAATAAAAATGGCACACGTAGGAACGATTTGCTGTTGATTCAGTGTCACAAACATATTTACTGGAATACTATACCGCATTTGCATCTATAGACCGGGGTTACCGCTGAGTATGATCTTTTCAAGAAAAATGACGATTTGCTGCTGGCACGCCCAGCACACTGAAAACGAGCTGTTATTGCATTTACCAGAATCTGGGACATTCACAAAGATGTGTTTAGGCTTCTCTCTTGCTCATAACACACTACTTTATGACCCCCGACCTAATTTTTGCGACTTTTCAAATCACGGTTTGATATATCGGGTGTGTTGTTTACAGGAAACGGAAGTGTCGGTGAGACAACAACGTGCCCAAACAGCGGAAGCATTGCACTTTAAACTGTTGCGCTCTGCAAACTGGGGCGCAAGCGTACGAAGGGGTACATAGGGATTCACCACAAACTGTGGGCGTGCATGGTGGTAAGTTGTTTAAGGGGTGCACCATGGCTGCAGTGATGAAAACATACTCTGTTCCGTCTGAAGAATGGTATAGTAAAAGGCTATTTAAAAAACACGTTAAGTATGTTGCCAATCTTTACAAAGGTTCATGTAAGCATACCACCCTAACACCCTGCAACAAAATTTATATATTATGTCATAAATCAGCTTACGCGTCGCGTATGAAAGAGACAATCTGAGAACAAATCGGTCACTTATAAATGTTATTACAGTCTATTTTTCGCCTTTTAACAGCCGTTGTCAGTTCCCTTAAGCAAACTTTAAACGTCCATTCTGTGCCAAAGTAACGTTAGATTAACAAAGCTCAATATGCAAATTGTTTATGGGCATCATTTAAACGAATGAGGCTGGTACAGAAAAAAGTCGGGTGAATGCTGCATTACTTTAGTTTATTAGTACAGTACGTGGCATAATCAAATTTTATGGGGTCATAACAGTGCAGTGTCCAATGTGAAAGTAAAGTGCCACGTTGTTCAAATATTGTGCAGGGGTGTGGTAAGCCAGCCAGTCAAAGCGTCAGTCCTTCACTCGAAGTTTAGATTAGACTGAATTTTAGACAAAAAAATCGAGGTGTCTTATGCTATTTAATATAATTTCAATAACCAAAGAATCTTAAATATATCATCAGATCGATGCACAAGAAGAAAATAGAGCTGTTGAAGATTGTGAGAAATGGAGTAAAGAGCCAAGCCTCTGTTTCTAAAATTTGCAAAAAAGGAACAATCTGTTCCTTCTGCTTCTACGCAGAAGCATAAAAGAGGGATGGACGACAAGGTTAAACATGCTTTTAGGCCTACTACTGAAAATCTACAAATAAAACCGAGGCTAGTGCCTTTGCTGGACAAACTCAATAACACTTGCTGGCAACAGAAATGTGTCAAACAAAACAAGAAACGGAGTTGGGTTCAACAACACTTGCTGACACGGTCTGTTGGCTAGGTAGAGTTTTGAGAAGGCAGTCTGAATTTAATTACTTTTACAGGAATTGACTTACATCATCATCCAAGTTTGTAGCTTCTAAATCCATTATTACAAACTGCACTCTTTTGAAGACGGCTTCCAAAGTCTCTACTACTTTAGAATCCAACTTTTCACCTAAAAAATAAATTATTTCACGCACCTGCCTTTCAATACAAGCATAGTCAATGATATAATTGCGGGACAAGAATTACACGAAAACTGCCAATACCCACACAATAAACACTCAGACAAAAAAAGCCTTGGCAATTTTCAACATAATTTGCTAACACCATACTACATGTCATTTCAACAACTCAGCACCTTACCTTTCAGTGTAAGGGAATTCGCTCTAACTGAAAAGTCTTTTATTTCCTGCAACATAAATCACAGTTGGAAGTTCAAAGCCGATCCTAATGAGCTAGACAATAACAATTACAGTATCATTGAAACAAACTCAAACTATTTCACAAAAACTGAAGCAATATGCACAGTTACACCGACGCTTCCTCACATTTCTCAACGTCAACTATGGCATGCCAACAGTTACACATATTTTTGCAGATGTAATGAACAAAAACTTCTTGTAACTGCTAATGGGTAAGTTTCATGACAGAAACCGATTGTTGTTCTTCATTCAATTTTGGCTTGCTTCAATCTGACATACAGAATTAGTATGCCTATGAATTGTTGAAGGTCCCCATCACATATTCTTGTCCAGACAGGATCAAGGTGGATCACATACCAGTTATACTGTGACTCATTTCAATTGAATAAAATCCAATGCATTTTATTGCTCTTTTGCAGAAACCTTGAAAGAAGTGTGGCTTTACTCAAAGGATTCCTGAAGTTGCATCTTGGCACAACTACCTACTTTGTAGAAAAAGCATGTTTGCATTAAATTATTTATTGTAATTTATGGACAGTCAATACCGGGATCAAACTTTAACAACGTCAATGGTCAAGGGAAACATCATTAATAATACATACAGTGCAAAAAATGAGTCAAAGACAGAAAACAGCAAAATGGAAAGTAGCAACAGTTGCTTTAAGGAAATATCCTATTGAGGAAAATCTCATGAACTGGTTACAACAAACTATGTAGTCACACAAAAAAATAATCTTGTTGGCGATGTAAAAATAAACAGCACTTCACTCCATGTTCCTTAAATTTGAAACATCAACTTTCAACAGCATTACTATTTTACTACACATTTGGGATGACTGCATTTGGACAGAAAAGCCAACACTTTGAGAGCCGGCGTACGATATATTCGTACCTAGATTTCGGCCCAAAACAACAGTTTTCGGTTGCCTTACCAACACCATAGCTCTTCCGCCGATTGCACTAGAGAGCTGTTCAATGGCTCAAACGGATCAGCCAGACTTCTAGATTGCACTCGAAAAAAATTTTTTGGTTGGAGGGTGCGGATTTTTTGTGAGTGACGTCATAAGTGAAGTAGTTTTGGGGTCATTTTGGCTCATGTTGCCTGGCCTAGGACCCAACCGCTAGGCCCAAGTATTTCACTGAAGTTTTCATTGGCAACTAAGCTCGAGTCCAAGTCTTTTGCACCTTTGATCGACTTTCTAACATTTCTGGTTCAAAAGTTATGATCTAAAATAAACAAATTAATTAATTATCTAATTAGTCAAATATTTTTATTAGCTCAGATCATTACTTTTGAACCCGAAACCCCAGCAAGTCATCGAAAGTATCAAAAGACTCGGATTGTAGCCTAGTTTACAATAAAAATTAAGCGAAGTACTACCATCTAACGGTTGGCGCCCAGGGCCAGGCAAAGTGGGCCAAGGTGGCCTATAAGTCCTCCACTTATGACATCACTCACAAAAAATTCGCACCCTCCAACCAAAAAATTTTCTTTTTGAGTGCAGACTAGAAGACTTGCCGCGTCTTTTGACACTTTGACCACGTCCGTAACCCGTACAGGAGCGGAGTAATTCCCGCTCAAAACCACGTGCATTTCGGTGTTTTTTTTCAAAAATCCCCTGTTTTGGCCAGACGCCAAAGTGTTAAAGAACATCATTTTTGACATCAAGATCATCATCATGGTCAACTCACAAAGTTTTACAAAGAAAATCTTTTTAAAATTTTGAAAACATGCTCAATTGAAAAAGCATGAGAACAAAATCACCAGAAGCTGATGTGAAGCATCAAGGTTGGCATTACAAACTCTACTAGCGCTTAGAGTCATGTAGAGACAACTCATAATGTCACTGCTCAAGTTAGCTTCAAAGATGTCATGCCCAGAAAGTGATACCAGGTTCCTGAAACACACGGTCATATATGAAAAACATCTCACTCTTTCCCCAAGTTTTAGAAAGCATGAAAAGCCACAGTGGAAAAGCCTTACTACTTTCTCATAAATGTTTACCACATTAGCATTTGTTGACTTCTGGTCAAAAAAAGTTTGAAACTTTAAAAATGAATGCACAAAACAGTTTGAGAAGATAATGCTCATTGACATTTTCCAACATGCGAGCTGACTTTGGTCAAACTAGAATACCCCAAATTTCATAGCCTTTAGAATTGCAACAATGTTACAACCTTGGGCAGTGTGCCATCAACACAATGATGTAAAAAATATGGGAAGTTGGTACAATGAACCGACAGTTTGTAAACAAACCTTTCAAACTATAGTGGTAATTCAACAGTAACAGATAGACTACAGGTATGAACTTTGACGCACCTATTTCAGCTTGCAGATTGTGATATCAAAAGCACATAATTAAAAGTTTGGCAAAAACTATAATATAATACAAGCATTACCTGGAGCTGAACAAGCAACTTGGTTATAGGCTTAACACCCCACTGCTGACAAGATTGAGTGTAGGCTTGAATGAGTTCTTCAGTGGATGTGGTTTTAGCTACGAATAAACATGAAATTTTTAATAACAGTAAACAGAAAGTGAATATCTAACCAAGGTTAGTTTCTTTTTTAATATGAGACCAATTTTGTTATAGTTAAATATCCAAGTGCTTGTGTTATAGCAAATCCAAACGCTTACTGTTGTTGGAGCTAATGGCTACGGCTGCCAACAAGCTTCTCAAGAAAAATTGTTATTACCACTTGCGACAAAGCCATAGTATGCAGAAATAAGTAATTAGTTTCATGGATAAACAAAATAATTACCATGAGCCCAAGGATTCCTTGGTTCTCCATAACCACTAATAATTTTGTCATCATCAGGAAAACTAACTCTCCGAGGTAAACCTTTTGTTTTGGATGATGAATTCAAAATCCCGTTTGTTTCTCCTTGTGATGATGGCTTGAGTGCAGGTACAGAATCTAATAATTTCACAGTAAAAATGGCACTTAACATGTATTATGGTAGAACAGACGCATGAAAGAGACAGGAAGTCATTCTCAGAACAATTAAAAAGACTTTGCCATGGCCAAAATCCATGACACATCTGTTTTTCTTAACCGGCTTGCTCATGCAACATGCAAAAGTACACTTATGATAATATAAAAATTAAAGATAGACCCATATATCGGGCTGATATTTGGGTTTCACCAATATATCGGTATCAGCCAAAATAGCTGATTTTATCAGCCTCTGTGGGTGTTGACAGAATGCTGTTATATTCCTCACACATCCAAACAACTTGCGAAAGAAAGCGCAACGAACCAGGTCAAGACAGCTATCTTACAGCGATGCTAGCATGTGTGTTTTCATAAACAAGCCGACAAGATGAACTATGAAGCATGCGCCGGCCTTCGAAGCCGAAACAAAAGCATCATCACTAATCAGATTAATTAAAAATGATAGCAAAAGATTAAATTGCAGCAATTCAAAAAATTTTAGCTTATAAATCCTGATTTTTGAAGTTTTTGAAAAAAAGGAAAGGCATATACATTATATTTTTGATAATGAAGCAGAAAAGATTTAAAAATTTTGGAAATATTGGTACTGTATCGGCTCATGGTCCATGAATGGCCGATATATTGGCATCAGTATCGGCCCCAAGAAAGCCATCTTGCTCAATCTCCAATAAAAATATATCAATTCCTTTGTTTACTTGACAACTCTAGTTTAAAATCTTGAGAACCGGTGTACAATATATTCGCACCTGGAAATCGGCCCAAAACCAGCAGTTTTCGGTTGCCTTACCAATGCCATAGCTCCTCCGCCGATTGTGCTAGAGAGTTGTTCAAACCCTCAAAAGATTCAGTAAGTCTTCTAGTCTGCACTCGAAAAAAAATTTTTGGTTAGGAGTTGCAGATTTTTTGTGAGTGACATCATAAGTGAAGTAGTTTTGGGGTCATTTTGGCTCATGTTACCCAGGGCCCACCAAAGTATTTCGCTGAAGTTGTCATTGGAAACTAGGCTCGAGTCTGAGTCTTTTGAGCCTTTGATCAACTTCCTAGCGTTTCTGGTTCAAAAGTTATGATCTAAGATAAACAAATTAATTGTGTAATTAGTGGATTAATCAATTATTTTTATTACTTTAGGTCATTACTTTTGAACCCGAAACCCCAGCAGGTTGTTCAAAGTATCAAAAGATAGCCTAGTTTCCAATAAAAACAATCAACGAAATACCACCATCTAACGGTTTGGGCCCAGGGCCAGGTGAAGTGAGCCAAGGTGGCCAAAAACGTCCTCCACTTATGACGTCACTCACAAAAAATCTGCACCCCCCAACCAAGAATTTTTTTCATTGCAAACTACATGACTTGCCAAGTCTTTTGAGCCTTTGAACAGCTCTCTACCGCTTTCGGCGCCAGAGTTACGCTCATGCAAGGCCACGTGCAATCCGGTTGTTTTGGCGCGAACTGCTTGACTTAGACTGGCCGCAAAAGTGTTAAGGTGACTCTACTTCAAAAATATTAACCATCCAAGATTGCTTCCAAATTACCTATAAACGTCCACTCAAATATGACTATCAGGTCAACTGCAAACATTATTTTGAGCAGGAATGCAATGATGCTAATCTACTTTTGAAACGACACTAGCAACTAAACAACTAAGCTACCTTCGTTTTCACTTGGTTCCTCCAATGGAGGATCATCATCTTCAGTGGACTCAATTATTTCGGGAGAATTGAGAGTAGCTATGTTTCCATCTTTAAAGCTGTTGTTGCTTTCAAAAGCTGACATTCTTGACAGCTTGTAATAACAACTCTGAACTTTCAATGGTTATGAGGTAGGTAACAGCATCAATAAACTATTTGTACAAAAATATCTAAAATTTTGTAAGGAAAAAAATCATTGATATCAGTACATGATATGAATAGATGCACTTGGTGCTTGAGTAAGTGCAAACATAAAGTAACACTTAATCGCTAGTAGACTGAAAATATAATTCCCTGCCATTTAGTCACCTAACATCAAATTAAGAAAAACTATTTTCCACATTACACAGATGCACATAGGTGCCAAGTGAGTGCAGGTGAGCAACACATTCCTGCAATTCTGGCTGGGAGTGCAACACTCAAACTAATTTTTTATTTTTTGATTGAGCAGTTCTTTGTTAACAACACAAAGACATTATTCTGAAATGTAGTGAAACATGTTTGGTAGATACGGAGTGGAAGACTTAAAAATCTACATGCAGCTTGAATCAGTTCTAAGTTGAACTGCAGAGAGAAGCACCATCTCTGATGCATGTGACTTTCAGAAAGACAATGCTACAAACAACTACAGTAGCACAGCAAAACTCCACAATTTTTGGCAAGCAATTTAAAAAGTCCCACTCCAAATGCTATTTTGAAAATGTTTGTCTAAAACCAAACTTTTGGTCTAAAACCTAACTTTGGTTCGGAGCTTAACATGTTCAATGCACATGAATTTTGCATTGCGCCTTTCTACCTGTGAGGCAGAGCATACTTTTAGTGCACTTCGTTGCACTAATTTAATGCACTGCACCTACATGTGAGCTGTTGTTTGTAAAAGCTTTAACACTTTGAGAGCCGAGGTACGATATATTCGTACTTTGATTTCGGCCTAAAACCAGCAATTTCAGTTGCCTTACCAACGCCCTAGCTCCTCCGCCGATTGCGCTAGAGA
>JGI24159J19872_10005639_pt1 | contig 16209 bp, 10 predicted proteins | sample Ectturendosymbi4_FD_19872 | JGI IMG/M metagenome (IMG submission 19872) | reverse complement strand
TCTCGTACTCTTGGCCAGAATTACGCTTTCGCTTTCTTCTGCTGTCAAATGGTTCCTTCGCACATGATGTTTGTTGCCTTAATTCTGCCGTGTACAATGAGGGTCAAGAATAACATTCTCTACACTTTACTACCAGTATTTTTAAACTGACGCTGACCTTTTCGTAGATTATCACGTTTCCAGGGTAAATATGTTCCTGGCAAAAACTCTTCCGGCAACGCAATCAGTATTCGAGGCATGACGCTTATGACTAAGATCCGCACCTCGTCAGAGTCCAACGTATAACCATGACAGATAGTCTGGTTTGCTATCTTTGCCTGACCTGCATTAAAACATTAATAAACATGCACACATCTACAGTAGCACTGCAAAGCATGGTGTTGTGTATTTCATCTCACCTATGTAGTTTCCATTATCATCTACAACGTAGTAAATGTCTTGTTCCTCTTGTCACTTGAGTCTGTTGAACGACTAGATACAGATTTGTTACTGCTGCGGCCATGCTCATTTCCTGTCTTTAGTTCTTCTGCTGTCTTTTTCTCATCTTCTTCATCCTGTGCCTCCACCAAAGTGACTACGTTGTCGCTGGCCTCCACCTCAGATAAAGTGCCACTCGCTTCTTGTAAACTATTTTTCGAAAACTCACTCCTCATTTCTGCCTTCGCTATCCGTTTGCTTTTACTGACTTCACCACACTTCGCCGGAATTTCAACGTGACTTTCCTTACTTTTCCACTTTTTCTCAAGCTCATCTTTTTCTGTGCTTATCAAATCCAAGTTAACCCATTCATCATACCTTTTGTTGAAATTGATATAATAGACTTTTGCATATTTTCCATCCTTTCTAATTACTCTGGCCTTGTATGTTGTGCACTGCCTTTCGTTCCAAACGTAAATAAGTTGCTTTCGCGTAACGCTTATTAGTAACGGACGATCATCATCATCACTTGACATGTCATCATCTGTCAAGCTGTTAAAATTTCTTAAACTAACGCAGCTGGGAATATTGGACATCGCCGTGTCAGCATCCATTTTTAACTATTTAATGTTAAATACAAATACTATATACCACAAACACCTGCGAAAGAAAAAAAGTTTCTTAGGCAACTGAAGTATGTCCTCTTCACCTGGATTAAATAAAGCAAGCTCAATCGATAGCAGACTTCATTCTGCAAAACTGCACTTTGTAACCAGGTCTTTGCCTCAGAGACTTGTTTCATTCATACCTGAGCATGAAGTCTGGCAAGGAAGCTAAGTTCACCTAAAAACAAAGCTTCTGTATAAAAAAAATTCCACTGATTTGTCGGAGTAAACGTCAAGTTGGGCGTCAGCTTACATCTCTGCATAAGTTAAACGTGTGAACCTGCCTACAATCTGACTGCTGTTCTGAAATCAATAAAAACATTATTGTGATTAAACAACCGACAGTTACTGCATTTGTGATATCAAACAGCAGTGTTAATACATCTTAAGCTGCCAGATCGTCTCTCATTTTGATGGAACAATCAACAATTTTTATTAAAGCAGAACAGCCACAAAGTCATTTGAGGTAAATTTAATCTAGCGTGAGATGCGCGAAGCTTTTTCAAAAATGTAATAACCAGAATCCAAATGTACATGGTCCATTCAACGACACAGCAACTTTCACATTTCGACTGTTTGTAGATTGGTCCATCTAAACATACTCCACTGTATCGCTTGATACCGCGAAAATAATGTTAACATGGTCCGAAGCGTTTCTTTGTTGCAGAGATTTGAAAATTTGTCATAACAAACATCTAATGCTCTTGCTTCCTGTAATAGTCATATCTCAATTTCGGTCCAAATTAACTTGGTCCACTCTACGGTTAGGTGCCTCAATTGATCTTAGCAAACTACATTTAGCTTAAGTTACTGTACTGAAAGTGTTCGAATCCTAACTGCAGTGGTAACAGACGTGATAAAGTGGCACTGAAGAGTGAAGACCGCCTGCATCAAAAATGTGAAATTCAAGATTATCACATGAGGGCAGGTTGTCAGTATGTAGGATAATTTTACAACAGAGAAAACCAAAATGGGTCGCACAAAACCCTCGACTGGGCCGCATGCGGCCCGCGGGTTGGACGTAGCTGCATCAGAAGAATGAAAAAGGGCAGGGCAATTCGTGTGACTTAGTGTCAACACTGTATCATGAACATAGACAGAAGCGGCACACCTGTACGTTGGCTTCTGCAACCACCGTTCTTGTGGTAACGACCTTCCTTTCACTGACGCTGGATGGAACTTGAATTGAAAGCGAATCGACCTTTGGCTTCGCGTTGAATCTGCGTTCTTTTTCCTGCATGCGCAAACTCAACTTAATTGATAAACCAAGGCATGCCAGAGCAGGAACTGGCATTTGACTGCCGGTGCTGTAAATTGTCTGGGAATACATCAATCGGTGCTACTGCAGCGTCGCTGAGGTTAAATCACGAAATCACGGTTTGACTACTGCTGTTTTCCCAAAACAATTTCAGCAAACGAAATATCATCAGGCTTGTCCATAGGAATGCCGTTCCTATGGGAATCCCATGGGATGGGACAACACACATTATTTCCCATGAGACAGTGGCCATGTCATAGCAAGAATGAGTGTCAGAATGGTACTGAATTGTCATACTTAGACTATACTTCTGAATTTTAAAGTCAATACATTTTGTCGTTTTGCATGTCTCTTTGTACATGTCGTCCTATTTAGTACATTCTAAACCTAAACTTTCATATATTTAATAATTTTAATTGAATTGTATTCCATATTAATATTATAATGGGAATTCCGTGGAATGGGAAGGGACAGGCATAAATTGCTCTGTGATGGGACAGACAAATATGTCCTATGGACAATCCTGAGTATCATACAATGCAGTAAACGCTAATTTTTAATAAACACCATTGATCAGTGGTTCTTAACCAGGGGGCGTCCATAAATACCCCGAGGGTATAAATTCCCTTAAGCTCTCTACAACATACAAGGTTTGATCAATAAATTTACCAACAAACACATTTCTTTTTAGGTTTACTAACTTATTTGATGTCATGGGGGCTTGAAACAAAGGACGATTACTTAAAGGGGCGTGTGGTATAAAAAAAGTTAGGTAAGAATCACTGCTATAGACACATCAATTTCGACTCACAACGCAAAACAAGGGTTCTGCTTCCTATTATCTGAAACCTTCATGTGTTTAAGTCCAGTTGTCCATCTTCCGCTTCTTACTGTCCTAGCTAGACCACTTATAACTATGAATCTTTGGAAACCTTTGAATGTAGAACAGTGCTCTTCACCAGGGGTTACGCAAAACATGTAGTGGGGTTCCGTGAGTTTGAAGGGTGTCATGAGGGTTCCTCGTTTTTTAGGGGAAATGAGTTTTTGCTTCAGTATGTTGATGTGTCATTATGAAATTTTTTAGATCACCGTACCGCATTCAGACTCCACGTAGGCCAGTTAGTTATACAGGATGTTGAGTGCAGATAGCGGAACAAGAAATATTGATAGTTGTTGCGTCACGTGTTGTTCATTGTTGTGCTGTTAAGAACGTTATTGTTGCATCACAGTTATGCGATGTGGCCGATGTACAGTTCGCAGTACAGTGGACTGAGTAGAAAGCAGACTGAGCCTAAGTCTAGTGACTGAGTCACAGACTAAAGCTGCTGTTCAACCTTTGTGGGAATGAAGTAAAAACAATGTGAAACCCAACTTTTTACTATTTAGTCAAGTCAGATGAAGCAAAATAGCATATTTTCTTATGTGAAGCGAAATAATAACAACAGCGAAAGTGTGGACGGTAATGAGCAATGTTGTTCAAATGTGAAAGAGGCACCTAATCCGAAGCGGACCAAATGTGATTCAACTGACAAAGTTAGAAAATGGGACGACACATATTTGAGATGCGGGTTCTTTTTGCCGGATGACCAAATCCTGAATGTAACTGCTGTAGCAGCTAGGCTACATTCCAAAAATGCAAGAACAAGCGAGTCATTGAATTTCTTGCTTTATAACTTCTGTAATAACTGTTTATTTATTAAAGTGTTTAATAACGGCATATTTGATTTTCTTACAATACAAGTAATTCGTGTTTTTTCAGTTTTTGTTAATGGCACTCCATGACAAACGGGAAAGTATATCAGGGGTTCCGCGATTACAAAAAGGTTGAAGAGCACTGATGCAAAAAGATGAACTTAGGCGAGTAGAAAAAACAACTTACCGACGAATTTTCGTTTTTACTCGCAGACAGAGGAAAGCCACCTGATCCAGAATGAAGAGGCCCATGAAACTTTTGTTCACTGTTGTACGTCGGGCGATTGGAAGTTGGTGCAGATTGTTTTTTGACAAACAAGGGGCGATCCCCCAGTAGACTGGGGCGTTGCAAGTCACTGCTCGGCTGGGTTTGTTCGTGATCCGTTGTACTTTTGACGTTTCGCACGTCTCTGCCACGGTAACACACTGAGCCCCTTGGCAGTAGGTTTCTGCCGGCAGAATTGCTGATTTGCACAGACAGCTTGCCGGCGCTTGCTGTTCGCTTTTCTAGTAATTTCTGTCGCAAATCGGACATCATGGCGCCGGGAGAGTATCCAAGAGCGTCGCGAGAAGTTTCCGACTTGGGAGGCTGCACTGTTCCTCTTGGCAACCGCGGAGACAACTTTGGAAGCGAGCTGACGAGAGTGACGCGGCGTGCGCCACGCTGAAGTGAGTCGGAGTTTGTCGTAACCAGGCACGACTCGACGTCCTCGTCACTCCTTTTCTCCGCATTCGACCTTCGTGGCAAGTTGTGAGGGAGAAAGCATTCGGTTTTTGTTTCGCCAGACCTGGTATCCAGTCTGTGCCTAATCTTCCTCGCAAGATTCTCTTTCAGCAGGTTCGCGCCATTGAGCTGAAAAAAGGGGTTTTTCGTAATGCACGGTCTGATATCACAAATGGCGTTGAGAAATATCATTACTTGTTATCGTTCGGATTTGATTTACTCTCTGCTGACGAAACAGCACTTTTCTACAGAGGTAGCAAACAACATGATATCGTGAATTAAGACATAAAGCCGACTAAAAAAACAGCATATTAAAGTATGTCAACAGACCCACTCTACCTTTTGCAGCAGATCCAAAGCTTGACTGCAATCGAAGAAATCAGAACCCAAGACTTTCTCCAAAAAATCGGACTTTGGTGAGATTTCCAACTGGACGAAAAGCTCAAGCAGTTTTGCTAATAATACAGGTTGCTTGTTATCAAAAAGCTGTTGACCCAATCTGCATCAAAAATGTGTAAGAGGAAACTTTCAGAGCTGTCAAAGCTGGCTAACAATGTGCAGAAACAGCAGCTACAGTCAGGTTTGATGCGTTGCAATATAAGAGAGATGTATTCAGAGACGTTGAGTCAACTACACATATCCACAGAAGGACGAAGAAAGAAAACAATACTCAACAAGCATTACATTTGATGGCAAAAAAACAACAAAAAACTAGTCTTTGGTGTGTATAGTGGGTTATTCATTTTATTGTTTCGAAACAGGGATATTGGCAAAACCGTAAGATATCTGGTCAAGATGCCCTATCAAATGTATCTTATAAAAACAATAGGTACATAGTACCACCTGCAGGCGACATTCAAGTCAATCCTATTTGGAGAAGCAATTAGATTGAGGCGTCTCAACCAAAGAAAAGAAGATTACATCAGCAGCTTAAACCGACTCAAAGAAAAAGCGATCTGTTAAAATTTCCCTTGAACATGACTATTGACATGATAGTAATGGTATCTAACTGGTATTTTGATTGTAGTCTTAAGTTTGTTTTTTCTTTGCTGTTACTTTAGCCTTTCAACTTTTCACTCGTACGCTTTGCTTGCAATTTTCAGGACTGAGGATGCGTAATTTTACGTGAAATCTATTTCCTATTAAAAATTTGCTGACCGATTCCTTGCTTACACCCATCGTGGAGAGTGCTTACAGGTACATAGTAATATAACAAATTCACACGATCCAAAACAGAAAAATATTACAATGAATAAAAACGCAAGAAATGGAAGTGATACTTAACGAAATTTATTACGAGCCAACAAACATGAAATTTTGTTTTGCTCACTTAATAGTGAGAGGGTACCAATTCTGGTAAACGTTTGCAAAAAGCACTTAGGTACAGTCTTCCGACTTTGTTCCACCTTACTCCAGAGGAAACCTCTCATATACGAAATTGATTTTTCCAGCATTGCTTCAAACTCGTTGAATAAAGCAATTTTCCATATTAAGAGGAAGTCAGTTCAAAAACTCATTGTATATTTATGGTAGTTCGCCGTGGTGAAATTCGTGCATAAAGTTTTGCCAATTCGAATTGATAAATAGCATTAAGTTTCAATGTTTTTAAGTTCTTGTACAAAGGAGTTATATCACATCTATATTTGCTAATACAATGAACCTCGGTTAATCCGGATTCGATTTGACCGACGATTTTATCCGGTTTAGGCGAAGATCCGGATTAACCGAAGATGGTTGTTTTTAGCCTGACGTCATCTAAGTTCCGAGTTATCGGTGAAAATCACTAAAATTAATATTGTTCCTAACTGCGTGGATATGGCGATTATTAGTCTGATGTACCATTGTAAAAACATCAATAAATCCGTTTTGCTTCTGCGAATGTCTGCTATTGGGTCGTAAATATGTTCAATTTAAGTTCATAATTTAGATTACTTGGCTGCGAAAAAATCTGGGATTTTCGACTGAGGTAGTGATTTCTGCGACTGCTCCACAAGCAGAATGTACTGCCCTCCAGACATCTTGACGAGTACAATACGCTCAGAGATAATGCTCTACATACGCACACTCAACACGGATCAATAAACTGAAACCGTGGTGCGGCGGCGTGCCTGGAGCGTTATGTTGAACGTGATATTCTGTGCAAGTGTGTGACGTAATAATCGTCTCTACGATTAGTCAGATGTTGCGCGCAGTTGCAGCGGTTTTTATCATAGTTCTATGCGCTGGTGATGGTGAGCACTTTTGTGTTGCGTCCGAAACTTGGTGAATCTCCTAGAGACCATTCAGTGCATTTAACAATGCAACAGCGTGGAACTGCAGAAAAATCCGGACTACGAGATGTGAAAAGAGCAGATTTTATCCGGTATTGGCGAAGATCCGGATTTTTTAATCCCAATAAACCGAATATTTTTATAAATAAAAACGTTAGAAATCATTTACCCAGGGTTGATTGATTTAAATCATTGGATTTAAATCAGTGATTTAAATCATGATTGAAACCAAGCAATAAAAATCATGATTTAAATCAAACGACAAAAATTAAAAAAATCATGTTGCTTTAAAGCTTTGTGTGATGTCTATGACACAATTAATTAGCATTCTAATAGGTTTTCACATAGCCTGTACAGTATTAGTGTAGAAGGCAAAGAATTCTTATGACAACACAAGTTAAAACCACTAGAAGATTTATCAATCACAGCAACTGTGAGGTCACAGATTTTATGTCATTTAACTGCAAGACTGGCATTTGGACTGAAATCACTAATCCTTGCAGATTCAGAAGTCATAACTGTAGAATGCAACAAATTTGAAAGTGTAGACTGGCATAAAGTGAGAGTTGCATTTAAATTCCATCAAATATGAAGCCTGTTGACTGTAAACATAGTTATAGAACATATTTCGGATTCATGAAACAGATATATTATAATAGGTTTTCAACATTTTATGCATGTGTGCATGAGTGTCAACGAAATTACTACACTGACAGTTTCAGCATTGGCATTTCAATTGATTTTTCATTTCGTACACGGTACTGGTGTTATCAACTTCTTTTAATTCAGGGATGTTGCATGAGTGCAAAAAATTTTGAGTGAAAGTTCAGCTATTTCTAGTCAGGGTTGATTGATTTAAATAATTTCCTTTAAATCAGCGATGAAATTAAAAAAATCAAGCAAAAAATCATATGCAGTTTTGAAGCTTTCTGTGATTTGTGTGACACATTCAATTGGTGTTCTGATCAGTTTCACTCATTATCAAAGAAGGCAGAGACTTTTTATGACAACACCAACACAACTTAAAGCAATTAAAGTTTTATCAATCATAGCAACTGTGAGGTCACAGATTCTATACCAACTAACTGCAAAAATGATATGTGGACTGAAATCACTAACATTTGCAGACTCAGAAGTCAGAGCTGTCAGAATGGCACAAGTTTGAAAGTGTAGGCTGGCATAAAACAGGCCTGTATGTTTTTTAACATATTGTTAATACAGTAATGGTTTTAAAACATATTGTTAATTCAGATTCATAATAGCTCATATATTATAGGTTTTTACCATTTTATGCATGTAAGTTATACTTCTGCAGAAGCTGAACTAGTGAAAGCTGCATTAAAATAATCAATTTTAGCAACAGACTTTGCACCAAGACGGCTGGCAAGCTTGTATTTTTGTACAAGCTTCTTAACGTGCCGTAAGTGTGGATGAACTGATGGTTTAAGTATTGTCATTGCAATAAATATTTCGTTTTGTACACCAGTACTGGTGTTATGAACTGATTTGCTTTAAGCATGATGGATAAGTGCAAAGCAAGTTTTAAAGAAAGTTCAGCTGAATTCTAATTGCTCTACTAGAAGAAACAAAGCACAAAAAATTATATTAAAACAAACTTTTTAAAATTAGAAAATTACTGCTTGTTAGGTGGTCACCCTCTATACCAGGGCTACTCAATTAATTTAAGAAAGGGTCCATTTACTAATGTCAAAATTTTTCGAGGTCTGGTTGCTCCCATAAAATCATGCAAATGTGACATGTCTTGGATTATTCTAACAAAAATATATTATAATATGATACGATTGCACACATCTTTGTATATATAAATCTGGTAAATGGATATAAATATTAACATAAATTGTCAACATTATTTATTGTTCTGCTGGTGGGAGTAATGGTATCTTCTGCTTTTTGGCAGTTGCTTAATTTTTGTTCCAAGGTAGTGATAGCAAGTAGAAGCAATGGTAAAGGTTTTTATTCATCATACAGATGCTAAACTTGTTTTTTATGAAGCTCTGTTTTGAAAGCGCGGACTGTCAGCAGTCAGTGGTGTAACTAGAGGTTTTAGCTAAGAGGGAACACGTAGCTGAAAGGGGTCCATTGGCCACTGTAGGGGGTGACTAGGCAACACTCAGAAAAATAACTTGAAAAATGAGGGTGAGGCTGGATGTGGATGGCTATACTAAAATATAAAATCACCGAAAAATTCTCCAAAAAGCCCAAAAAACTACTGAAAACCAACGGAATACTAAATCCGAACAATAAGCTAAGTGGGGGCCCGAGTTTTACATTTAGCTTGCAGGAGGTGACAATTCGCCCCTCTAGTAGCAGCAGGTAGACCCAGACATAGTGAGAGTTTCCAGTGAAAGTTTGCGAGTGGAAAAAAGTTTTCAGAATCTAAAAACATTTGTTTCGCTGCTATATTCTACTGGAATTCAGTTACTTCCAGTTGAATTTTTGCTGCCTCCACACTAGTGGTGTCAAGTTGCTGGAGCTCCACTCCACCACCTTCATCAGTTAATGAATTGTTGCCTACAAATATGAGCGAAAATACCCAGCAGAGCTCTGGTACTTATAAAATTTCCACCACATCCCTGGTCCACGCATGTGCATGTGTCTTTTGGTTCAATTGAGAACTCTGTAATGTCTGTCTCTAGAGTGTTTTGAGGAAACAGCAGCAACTGTTTTCGAAAAGAAAAGTCGCCAAAGTTCAGCAATGTTGATAATCAACTTTTCAATAAATTGAATATATCTGGAAACTTCTTGCTTTTACTTTCCCGAAATGCCTTGGAAAATGACTAAGTTTGCTTTGAATGACATGTTTGAAAATATTAAATGTTTTCTGAAAAGGGCGCATAGTAGTGATTATATCAAGAGTAGTACGTTTTCCTCCTTGCAGTTTTATATTCAAGTAGTTGAGGTGTTGCACTATGTCAGCCAAAAATCCAACAGTTTCCCTTCATTTATAATTTCCTAAAAAAGCTGAAAATATCTTAGCTTTTCTTCATATTTTATTGACTTCCCGTGAAAAAACAAAATTTCCTTCCCGAAGGACCAAAATATCTGCAAAACTCTTCCCTTTCACAACCATCTTTCATGATTGTGCACTAGTAAATTTGTATAATTTCATTGTATTCAACGAGAAAAAGTTTCACCGCTATTTTCTAGCCTTGATTCCACTATTTTCACCAGTATAGACCTTGTAGTGACGAGCCATTGTTAAACAATTATGACAAAACAATAACCAGATAAAGATAACAAGTCCAATTCGGTGTGCTGCAATATAGCTGAACAACAGCTTGATTGACAATCACTCATACAGTTGGCGAGGAGTTGCTTCAGAAGTACGGCCAAAAGTACAAGATTTTGGGATGAACACTTTTGGGTATAGAATAAACCTTTGGGAGGCTGACAAGGTCCATCAGTCGCCATCCAAAGGTCCGGATTCGGACCGCGGTCCACCATTTGAGTAGCCCTGCTCTGTACATTACATCAAAAAAATCATAAAAATAAAAAAAATCTGATTTAAATAAAAAAAATCTGATTTTTTAAAAAAATCATGATTTTTATCAACCCTGTTTGTACCACTAGTTTTATCTGGTTTTAGCAAAGATCCAGATTAACCGAGGTTTACTGTAGTCATTATCCGTAATCTACTGTTTTGTAATATTGACAATCGTTGTAGATGAAATAACGCAATATTTTTAGAGACAATGAACGAAGCTGAAGTATAATAATCTCAAAACTCCAATAGGAACAAATTCACGAATCTTAAACAACATGTGAGGACCAGTTCAATATACTATCTATTAAAACTCCCAAATACTTCACATATATCGTTCCCTGCAATGGTACGTTGTTGATGTTAGCAAACATTGAAAGAGCTCAGTTGAGTGGAACTACATAGGTACTTAACAGAACTTGTCAACCTGCGCACTGACTTTGAATATTTAATTATTCATTTAGTCGCATCCACTCATCTACATTAACCACTTTTTAATTAACCAAGTCTTGTATCTAAATTTTTATGAGACAAACTAAGATAAGTATCACCTGCATAAAGTACCGTCTTAAGAGCGGAACAACTTGGAAGATCATTCACATACATTATAAATAAGTGTGGCCTTAAAACCGACTCCTGTGGTATCCTACAAGATATATTTGCTTACTGAGATTTGGCATTTCTAATAGTTGTGTAATGCTGACGATTTGCAAGATAGAAATTAATTGTAGCAGGACTCCTCTTATACCAAAGTTGAAGCACTAACTTTCCAAAATTTTGAAGTTAACAGTATCAAAGGCCTTTGATAAGTCGTAAAAAGACTATTGTTTTAAAAGAGTTGAATGAATAGTTTCAGCAGTTGTAAATCTGGGTCTGTACCCATATTGATCTTTTGACAGCAAATTTAACTCTTTAAGATGTGCATACAGTCTAGAATGCAAACTTTTTTCAAAACATTTTTTATTAATATGCAGTATAATAGATTGGTACACCTGGTTTGATTACCTGACTTGTAAAAATGTGTTATTTGAGATATTTTGTAACAGTTTAGATAGGTGCCTTCATTTACACACCAATTTAAAAATACGTGTCAGAAATGATGCTAAAATTGGCTTGGATAATTTAATAAACTTGGTATCTGAAAGTGTATCTTATCAGACGTGTAACTTCTTCCTCTGAAGTTTCATGCATATATAAAGATGAACAACAAGGGTTTGCAAATTGTGTTTTATCTGAAGGCCCAGAAAAATTTTTCTGCCAACCTGGATGCCATTTCACCAAAAAATGTATTAAATTCGCTGGCAATTTCTTTAGGCTCAACAAGTGACCTACCGTCGCTACTTACTAGTTTATGAGGAAACTACCTTCGTTTAATTTTTTAGATTTATTACATTATTTACATTATGCCACATGAGCTTTGGATTGTTTATGCTATTAATAATTGTGGTTTCACAATAATTTTCTTTAGCAAATTTAATTTACCCATTTAATTTATTTCTGTGCTACTTATAAATAGCATATTTGTATGAAAATATTTATTCCATCCTTTAGATATCATCTTGTTTTTTTTTTCTTGATCTGATTATAAATTTGAGATGTTAACCCAGGTTTTCTTATTAATGCATTACAGAGAGGAACTCGAGCTTCAAGAACTTTATGAAAGGTTTCAGAAACCAACTCAAGTTGAGCATTAGTGGAAGTGCAGTTGTCCAAAATTAACCTGGAAGGCAGCCGTTCTTGCTCATCTAATCCTTTGCTTTGAAGAACCTCACATTTCTCATTTTATACCCATAATGAGTCTTATGTGGTTTTATTGATTTAGGAGTAATAACATTGGTAAATGATCTGATAAGTCATACACAGCTATTCCTGATACAACTTCACTCATGTAGTCATTTGTATAAAAATGATCAAATGAGCATGGCTGCATTTTCAGTCAATATAGTTGTTTTATAAAGAAGTACTTTACAAGACAGGCTGTGTAGAGCATCTACATAAGCAACACTCTTTTCATTGAAGTATTTCAAAAGATTAATGTTAATCTCCACAAATATAATATATATAATTTGCATTATTAAGACAATCAATAATTGCAAAAAGTCAATTGAAAAGACATTAAAATTTAGTGTATATTGTCTATAGACAACCCCAATCGCACATTTCTTGTTATTGAGCTGTAATTCTATCCACATGTTTTAATAACAACAAAAAAATGCAAGGCCCTCATTTGTGCAACTAACAACATACAGCGGAATGCTGAAATTGTTACCGTTCAACTGTGTCTTTAATATCTGGGTGCTTGGATGGAAACGTGACAGTTTCAACAGCTTGAAAGAAAGTCACTGCAGCCATTTCTGTTTGTGCAGATGATCCATAGTCCAGTAACGCCTTCACTAGTTCAACTGATTTCTGAAATACCAACACAAACTGTTCTAAGCCTTTGGGGTATCAATAAATCATATTTGGTGGTAAAACAAACAGCGAAGGGCTGATTCCACAAAAGACTCTACTGCAGCACCCTTATTTGATGGTTCAAACTGGTAACTTCATTTCAGCTGTTGAAAAAAACAACCATCATATAGCACTACCAGGCCAGGGTAAAATTGTCAGGCGTCGTGTAGTCTGCAGTTGCAAAAAAGGTTGGGGACCACTGATCTAAACAATCCTGACCTGCTTGAACGGTTATGTTCAAGATCTGAGGCGTAGTTAAATGGAACTGAAATCGAAACCTTGTAGGGGTTCCAATGTGTGACAGGGGGTCCGCTGCTAAACTCAATTTATCAGAACAATCTTGTTCATAAAAACAGCAAAAGAAAGCAAAAAATGCACCGAAAGCCCTTGGTTTGCAGATGCAAAAAATCTGTTGGGACCAAACACAGCAATTGAACAGGCAAAGTATGCCTTGATGATGGATTGTTTTGTTAGAGTGAATGAAAAAGAGCTGCTGTTAAGAGGCGAATTTGCGTTTCACTGCAGTCGGCAACAAAACAAGCTGGTAACACTCATCGGTTGCTGACAAACAATAACCAACCCAGGGTTGCCAGTTCAGCTATTTTGAGGCCAAATTTGCAATTTTTGGCCCTTTTTAACTCCTTTGACTTTTTTTATTTTTGAAAAAGGGCCAAAAGAAATTTGGCCTTGTTTGGCAAATTAGATTTTTATGTCGATTTGGCAGGTTTTAAGATGATTTTGGCAGATTTCTGGGCACTGGCAGAATTTTAGAATAATATTTCTGGACACAGAAGATAAATTTTCTTGGAAACTCAGCACGAGAATTTACAATTTTTTGTTTTGCTGTTTCATGCTTATAGCTTTGCAGTTTAGTTTCAGGTTACTCTTCAGCAAAACCAAGTTGTGAGAAGTTTGTTAATGGAGTGAGCTTTATGCTTTATGTATAAAATATGTAAATATTGCCTTTCAAAAGTGCGTTTGGGTGTTTTGAAGGTTTCGTTGTGTATTTATCGTGTATTGGCTTTTTTCGATGCTATTTGGCTTTTTCAAGGGTTTATTCTGGCCTTTTTTGCTTATGAATACCAGGCAGCCCTGAGCCAACCTACAACGATTGCCATATTTATTCGATTTTTAGCCTCCCTTGATTGTAAGCTGAACTTGAACATACTTCCACGTACTAGCACGTTTCGCCTTTTTGTCAACTCAGGGTAATGATGTTTACACCACTACAACTGCCTTCTGTTCATCATGAACCTTCGTGATGTTGCAAATATTAAAATGCGAAGATAGTTTGGTTGACAAAACGTACTCAAGGAAAGGCTGAGCATCATCTAGACCTTTCCATAAGATATGCTTGTAAGCTGCAGCTTAGAACCGAAGAAATACAGCATGCAACAGACAAGGATGTCTTTTATTGTGTACTCCACAGCACCAGGGCAAAAATACAGCTCTACTGAGAAGCTACTTCTTAGCATATGACTGAAATCTGAAGACTGTCAGCTTGTTTTTTTTTCGCTGAGACATTTCGATCATTGGGCCCATAATATATTTTTTAAACTTATCGTAACTGCTTCAGACATTATATCCGAACTGACTTAATTCTTTTCAGTCATTTAAAAAAAATTTGGTCTATGACTGAAAAAATAAACTTAGCTGCCAGCTGCATATCATTGTAGTGTCATGACCACACGTTGAGCCCTGATGAAAACACTTTGTTAGAGTGGAGCGCTCTGGAAAATGAAAAGCAGAACAATGAAAGCTATGTTTGTTTTGTGTGTTTTTGAGTCACAGAATACTCACCTGACTTTGATCAAATTCTAGCTTTTGCTCCGTAATTACCTCATCACTGGTCTCTGCCACCTTGGGAGACCTACAAATTATAATTGTAAAGAACTGTGAAAAGTTGAACAACGTTGCATATCACCAACTCACCTCAAGTTCAAACAGATTATGAACTATACCTAGCCAATTAAATTTTATTCATAAAACTAAGCAGTCTATCTATATGAGGCATGCTGTATGTACTTCAATATGCATATTTTCTAATACTTTTTCAGAGTAAGTGCTTGGTTTTTGGTTTAAGGCCAAATTCACAAATTTGTTACTTTGTCAGTTTCAAGAACTTTTCAAATACCTTGCGCTACTTTTGCCAAGATGTAGCATTACTGTAACCTAGCGAAATAACCATTCCTCACAGACTATTGCTTTGCTCCAATAGCGGGAAATACTTCAACTGCAACAAAAATATTGTTCTTGCTGACCTCAGTGTCAGAAACTGCATCAGTGCATTTGTACAAAGTTAAGCAACATGAATTAAAGCCTTGGTATGTAATCGACACAACCCCGATGACCTAGCAGTTTAAACTAAAGTCAGAAACTTTGTAATCCATGTTCTTGGATTTCTTTTATGCACAGATATGTTGGATAATTTCATTCTATTTTGAACACAAAGAAAAAAATTTTATTTGATCAAGCCGTTTGCAAAATACAGTCATTTTAAATTCTGTTTACCATTAGGCAGCAAGTGTTGTTGACAATAAAAATGAAGTTTTTATGTTCCTAACATAGCTAAGAACCATGCAAACACAAGATTATCGTGTTCTTGAGTGCAAGGATTTGAAAATTGCAAATGCAGTTATTTTTCTACAAAATCTACAGTTTTCATGACCAATTGCTTCTATTAACGGAAGAAGTTTTGAGAAGGTATCCTTTCCATGTAAACAAACATTGTCAGTTGACCTTTGCTTCATTTCCAAAACTGGTTTAAAAATGTTGTCATCATTAGGCCAATGCTTTATACAAATGTAAATAAGAAATTGCTTCTAAATTTTTCCAAATTTTATGGCATTGGACCAATAATATAAATAGGTCACTTTTATTTAGAAGTGGTAATGTGTGGTGGTTGTAAGAAATGTAAACACCCTTTTGCCACTAACTCTGCATCCAAGCAGGGCTTTGGAGCTGGAGCTAGGAGCTGGAGCCAGGCTTTTTCAGAGGAGCTGGAGCCAGTTGTTTGAAAGTCAGCTCCAGCTCCAATTCATTTCCTGAGATGCTACTGTTATTGGCGCATTTCACATAACTTAACAGCTACCCTTCACAAAATCAAAAAATTGATACCTCTCTGGTGCAACTTTTTCTAACTTACCATGTGCTTAGGAATTTGGATATCAGTGCAGGCTCATGTTCATAGCTGCAACAGGCAGTACACAGTCTAATCCAGTTTATAGTTT
>JGI24159J19872_10005638_pt1 | contig 16209 bp, 12 predicted proteins | sample Ectturendosymbi4_FD_19872 | JGI IMG/M metagenome (IMG submission 19872) | reverse complement strand
GGCTCTCAAAGTGTTAAATATGTAGCAGCATATCTTGCATAATATGACACACCAGTTGTACACCAATAGGTAAAACGTGATATACTCAAATGTCAGCCTTAATGGCTTATTGAATTTGTCTTTACTGAACATAGAATTGTGAAATGTAGCAATAGCAGTAATTGTCCAAAACAGAGTAAAAGATGGACTGTAAATGAAATTGCAAGATATTTGAGTAGACTGTACACTTGAACCAAGCGTTTAGAGCAGTGGTTCTTTACCAGGGGTGCATGCCTCCCCATTAGGGCCTCAATAAATTTCCAGGGGGCATGAACCCTTATGCATTGTACAACATGGGAATTGGTCAACATGGGTTTGATCAATAAATTTACCAATGAATACATTTGCTTTCAAAACCTTATTTTAAAGTCAGGGAGGCTTGAAACAACCTTTAACAATTAAGGGAGGTGTGGTAGAAAAGGTTTTTATGACCCACTGGTTTGGAGCCATTATGTAGGTAAGGGGTTCCCAACCTTCCTTTGACCATGTACCCTTCAGCATTTTGACAGATAAACATGTACCCCTAAAATTTCTTATGACGGAACGATGGAGTAAAATAAAAATACGCTGAAATTTTATACAACTTTAAGATTTTTAGAACTATGAAGTAGACTCTGTTTTTTTGTCACAAAATTAATATGTTGCGGCCCTTCATATAGGCAAATGTACCCCTAGGGGTACATGTACCGCAGGTTGGTAACCCCTGATATAGGGCATGATTATGACATTTTTATATTTGGATCAAGTTTGTAGAGTAAGATGTTGATGCTTACGTAAGTGTAATTAAGTGATCCTCAGGTGACATAATTTTGCTTTCACACTGAAATTCCTTAATGCTATGCCTATACAGCTTAAATTGAAAAAATAAATATTCTTTATAAAAATGAGCTCAATACTGCTTGAAAAAACAAGGTAGTGACTGTAACCTTTGCTTAGGCTTTAAAAAAATTTTTAACTCCTATTGCAAGCCAAGCATTTTGCACAAAACTAGGCCTTCGGGATCAAGGTGTTTTGGGTGGTTCTCACATGTTTTTTTACCACAAACAATTGAAATTCAATTTAAACAAAGATTAGTTATTTAATGCACCATTTCCTGTCATCTTGTTGGGAGCTTGTATCAAAAACACATTTCATGCTGAACAGTTTTTGGCTTTGATTTGCTTTATGCCACCTAAAAAATCAAGTAAGATGTCATTTAAAGAAATCTTTTGTCAATGATTTAGGTGGATTTGGGCAGGGCAGTAAATTTGCTAAATCATTACTAAAACAACAATCAAAATTGTAATATTTTAAAGACATCCTTTGTGATTTTTTTGTAGCTTCCAATAGTAAATACATACCATTGGCCCTGTATGGTTGGGTGTTTACAAACAACATAAATTCATGCTGCTTGCCATTCCCTTTGCACATAAATAATTGTTTGAATTCACATTGTTTTGTCAAAGGTTGTGATACCATCTAAATTTGTGAAAGGTTTTAATACCAACTTTAAACAATTGTTATGCAAGGACTGGCAATGGTTGAGATGAAGCTCACTGCTATCCATGATTTTATTCTATGAAAGACAGTAATGAAGCAGTTCCATTTCCTTCACTGTCTGCTCAGGTTTTTCTGAGATGCAAGCAGTTTTATCTTGACAGAGCACTAGGGTGTATCAGGAGCCCTCAACTTTTTCCAAACAACTTCTACCTAGTGTTAAAGTGTTGCATTTTGGTAAAAAATGAGACCTCTAAAATTTTTTTGCAATTGGTTAATGTTTAGGGGTGCATCGGGACTCCCAAAGTTTGACCCGGGGGGCAAAACTTGCAAATAATGAAATTTGGCCATAACTTAGTAACTACTTGGAGAAGGAGCATGATTTTGGTGTCTAACCCTACTAAAATACATACCAGCTATTCATTAAAGCTATCAGAAAGACCTAAAAGGTTAAGCAATTTTCATTTGCACTGATTTTTGTTAGAATGTGTTTTTCACAAGAATGGTCAATTTTGTCATATATTCTGCTTGGACAAGTCTTAAAGCCCTGGTGGTGCTGTCAGTGATGTGTTCGAATCATATTTGTCTGCTTCGAGTCGGTAGTGCCCAATATTGTTTCAGCACTTCCGTTATCAGGTTACTTAGATCTAAGTATATATTTGGTGAAAGCAGTTTTTAAGCTTTCATTTTGGTTCTGTTTTTCACTCTCAGAGAATTCCACAACTCTAGCCTAACATTTCCTATCTCCTGTGTCACATGCCCAAACAAAAGACTCAAAGTAAAAATATGAGGCTGACTGCCATGATCATGATATGTAAATACTTCATTAAAACACGATGTATTGTAGCCTATATGCATGAAATTTCATGACAAATAGATGAGTGCGCAAAGTTGTAACAAAAACAAGCAGTGCATGACCTCCAATACCCATGCTGAGGAAAGGCAATGTAAAAAATTGATATAGTCATCAACATGATGCAATCGTCATTACTGCATTCTTCTGTGTCACAACACACAGCAAAAAACACAATTTTTGAATGTCTTGTGTGTTCACAAGACACAGCAAAAATAATGTCTGTTTCTCATGACACAAGTTTGGATGTCTGCTTGTTTCATTCCACCACTTGTATGAAATTCTGTTGTAAGAAGTAACGGACTTTTCACAGCAGATGATTATCTTGAACTTGTTGAGCTTTGTCTTATCTTGAAGAGGAAAACATTCCTTTCAAAAGACCAGAAGTCCAGAAAGCAAGATAGACAGGCAAGATGTTTTGTGGAAGTAAAATATTTTTGCTTGCAAGGATCTTATTTCTACCCGAAGGCACCATCACAACAAGAATGCAGCTGAATATTTATTTTGCATGTCACTCTAATTTACTCTGTGATGGTTTGCCAGCAGTTGTACTGTTGATGGGCTTACAATGAATGATTTACGACTTAGCGAAGATTTTCCGTTGTATCAGCATTAGGCTGTTGACAGCTCAGTTTCAAATAGTGCTGTCAAAGCATTCAGTCGCCATCTTTGGTATCTTACTTTAGAAATGGTTCCACTCTCATTATTTAGCTGCAAGTTAAATGATGTGGAGTAACTAGAATTGGTAGATTGCTTGTTAGCTCATAAGGCAAAAGAACCAACCCCTTTTCCTCAACGCCAAAATAGTACTGGGTATGGTAAGCCAAGCTTCCCAGAAAAATATTGACAGCTGCCATACTTTGGCACACTTGGTTATCTTTAGTCTCTTAAACAATGATCATTCGTTTCTGGTTGAAGATAAACTGGCCAGACCCACAAGTATATCTATCACAATGCTGCTGTCAAAATTGATGCCATTAACAATTTGAGAACCGGTCTACGATATATTCGTACTTCCAATTTCAGCCTAAAAAACAGCAGTTTTTGGATGCCTTACCAACGCCCTAGCTCCTCCGCCGATTGCTCCAGAGAGCTGTTCAAGGGCTCAAACGGATCGGCCAGTCTAGTAGATTGCACTCGAAAAAAAATTTTTTTGGTTGGGGGGTGCGGATTTTATGTGACTGACGTCATAATTGAAATAGTTTTAGGGTCATGTTGCCTGGCCTAGGACCCAACCGCTAGGCCAAAGTGTTTCACTGAAGTTTTCATTGGAAACTAGGCTTGAGTCCCACGGGTCTTTTGAGCCTTTAATCGACTTTCTAGCGTTTCTGGTTCAAAAGTTACGATCTAAAATAAACAAATTAATTAACTAATTAGCTAATTAGTCTAATATTTTTACTAACTTACATCACCCGAAACCCCAGCAGGTCATCCAAAGTATCAAAAGAATTGGATTGTAGCCTAGTTTCCAGTAGAAACTTCAGCGAAATACTACCACCTAACGGTTGGCGCCCAGGGCCAGGCAAAGTGGGCCAAGGTGGCTTAAAAGTGCTCCACTTATGACGTCACTCACAAAAAACCCACACCCCCCAAGCAAAAAATTTTTTTTCGAGAAGACTTGCCCCGTCTTTTGAGACTTTTACCGGGTCTGTGGAGCATACCGGACCGGAGAAATTCCCGCGCAAAGCCACGTGCGTTTAGGCGTTTTTTTTTCGAAAATCCCCGAAATCTAGTGGACGCCAAAGAGTTAATATGATAAATAACTGTACTGAACGTGGTGTTGAAACTTAGATCAGATGTGTTTACTGCAGCAAGGTCTTAGCAACGCTATCGAAATTTTGTGCAAGTGGTGGAACAAGACAGAAAAAACATCCAAGCTTGCGTCAACCAAGAAGTAAGAAAATGACAGAAAATTGACATCTTTTTGGTGTTCCAAGTCTTGTGATGCAGAAGAAATACAATGACGCAGAAGAAATACAATAGTGACAATTGTATCGTGTTGATGATTATCAATTTTTTTATTGTCATCATGATCATTGGAGGTCTTGTCAGTGGTGTAGCCAACCCAAAACTTTGGGGGAGCAAATGTTTGACTTTAGGCAAACAACGTCACTTGTTTGAGACGCCGTTTCTTGTTGAACCTGGTGGACATCCAGAACGAACGTATCGTATAAGTTGCAGTATTAAAATACACAACTAAGTTGGCACAAACGCATAGACAGAAAAATCATTCTGGTCACCTGATCAAGTTATACCAATGTAACATGCTGTACATAAATTCCCACCTGTTTTTTGTGTATCTTTCAGCTATGGGACCAAGTTTAGTGCAAAAAGTTGATTGCAAAACAGGTAGCTGCTGTCAAACAATCAAGGGAGTGTGTTTCACGACCTGCAAGGTTACAGGGATGGGAAGCTGCCAGTCTTCAATGAGCTGCAAGCAGTTAACTCATTCATTCAACAACTGCTTTGGAGTGGTCCCTGAACCAGCAGGAGTAGCAGCGAAGAAAGCAGCTTCATTAAATGGAGACAATCTTGTTGACCAAACTGGCAATTCCCAAGTGGCAGTAAAATCTTTGAAAAGGAACTTGAAAATTCATACATCCACAAGGGAAGCTTGCTGTCCATGCCACCGGGCTGATGGTGGTGATAGTCCACCATATGATTCATGTGTCGTTTCTGCAAATGTCCAAGTAAGTCAGTTAACATTGGCTGCAATTGTGAGGCACTTGGTTAATTGTTTTATGTAAACAAGTGCAACATGTTTCACTTCATTTCAATCATTTGTTGTGTCTGTAAAACATTGTTTCTGAGTGGTTCATTACTGGGACATCATTTGTGAATCACTTATATGATGTCAATTTTGTGTTGATTCCCAGCTTTGCACTGGTTAAACAAAGTCTCATTACATATTACCTACACATTGTTTGCAGAGCACTGAAGAACAGTCGGAAAAAGGTGCTTTGTGTGAAGTGCACAAAAGAAGTTGCCCCTGTTCCAAGTATTTAATTCAAACAGAAGGGTTGGAGAAACTGCATTTGAAAAATGACTGCCCCATATTGGTGACTCCTGTGGAAAAACCGGATAGTTGTACAGAGCCTTTATTTAGAGTCCAAAGTGTAAAGTCTGGTTGTATTGAGGCAACTGATGCCATACAGAACTTGGCATTAAATAATTCTGATCTTGTCTTGAATGAATTGAATCAAGAGCAAGATGTAATTTTGCAAGGATTGAAAAATGAAGTTCATTCAACTGTGGAGTCTAATTCTAACGGAATTGGTGAGTTTAGCAGATTTATTTTCTGCCAACAGGACCTCTATGCTTTCATTTTTTGTGTGGTTGCACTGCTTTTTGGAAACATTTGTGAGTCAAAGCTGAGAAGAAGTTTCCTTAGTTTTAAAAAATGTAACCTACTAACCTTGTCTGGGACTTTCTAGATATGGACAAACCACAATGTGAAAATTTGGGATTTTCTGGTCTAAAATTGCAATTTCCCTTTAATTCTGAACTAGGAAAAGCTGTTTGAAATAGCTTTTATTTTTAAAGTAATGCATGAATTACCTTGTTTCTCCGTAGAGACCATAAGTTGTGTCTTAACTCAACCTAAATAGCTGTGAGGACTGGCAAAATGCTAGTGGTTGTAACTATGTAACAACAGTGATGATATCGGGAATTTGTTTATTCATAACTATAAGGTCTCCATGAAAAAAGGTTCCCAAGGGGATATAACCGGTGTCAATGATATAATAGGAAATAAAATTTATGTCACTAAAAACATCTTGTGATGCGTTCCACAGATTATATTTGAATAGGAACCTTTGATGCGCTTTGGAGAAGTAAGCACTTTCCACAATGAGGATAAGCAAGGAACTGATTGACAAATTTTAAAGTTTCCTCAGCCTACATTCTATTGCAATAAGATTTCAGTACTGAGGATGCGTAATTTTACGTGAAATCAATTTTCTATTAAAAAAATTTGCCCATTGATTCCTTGCTTGCCCCCATTGTGGAGAGTGCTTATTTGAATGTAGATATGTGCAAGTTTGAAACATGCAAAAAGATGAAAGCAGAGCCCATTCGGATGATACCTTAAACTTACAGAAACCTGGAGCTTTCAACTGCTTTTTAGTGCAATAGCTTTTATTTTTAAAATAAATCATACTGCCTTGTTTCTCATTGTGTCTTAACCTAATGAGTTGTGAAGACTGACAAAATAAGCTTTTGTGAACAGCACAATTAATTACCATAACTTTGGCCTGTGTTCTGATTTGCACTTATATGAAACCTTCTGAGTTGTCCGTTTTCTAATTAGTTATTATTTTAAACTGTTGGATTTGCAGTTTTTCTGTGTGAAATGATCAGCAATTGATCACACTGCATCTCAAGCTGTGTTGTTTGAAGTTTTCAGGATGTTTGAAGAATTGTTTTGTGAAACACCCAATGTTTTTACCTGCCTCAGCCGCTCGAATGCACAAATAATTTTTACAGTAATTCTAAAGTTAAGGAAGATTTCAGCCCAACCCATAGGGAATTTTCATACCTGACTGGCGTGGCGGCTGGCTGATTAGATTTCGATTAGTTTCACCTCCCTTTTTAAGCTTAAATTTATTTGAAATGCTAGGGGACTGAATAGTTTTGGTTTTCTATGCTCATGCTTCTCATGCAGCGACCAGGGTTTCTATGCAACATTTCTTTGTAAACGGAGAGAGTTAGTCATGATCTTATTAACACACTCATTTGAAGTTATGTTTTTGCAGTAAATGAGATCCAATCTTTTCATGATCTACAATCGTCAGAGTCTTTCAAGCTGGAATTCCTCATCAAAAAGTGGACCGACGTTTTGAAGAGCAACGAAATGAGGTGTCCGCCTGAAGGTGAGCAATGCAGTTGTGTTCGCAGATGCAAGATATCAAAAAAGGCTGTGAATAGAAAGAAATACTACTTGTTTATTTCGATATTTCTGCTGTTTCAGCAAAATAGGGATTTGTAAAACTACCACGGGAACTAGACCAGTGAACACCCAAGAGATCCGCTCTTGTATTTTGAAGGTATTAGTCCTTAAGTTAAGGCTTATAGCTGAAGTCGGTAATACCAGCACTGATTCCTTTTCAGACAACGAGGCTAGCAGCTATTTTGTTTTGAGGATGATCTCTAAAATTTTATTAAAACAGAAAATCTGACCGTAATCCGGATATCTTTACTGCTGTTACAGTAGTGTTAGCTGATTATCTCACACATCGTGTATTTATGGAGATGTAATAATCAGATTGTTCTTTCCGTTGGGAAGTATTTTCCTCAACAAACTCCAAAATAAAACGCAGCGACAGCAGTATACGTGCAGCAGTGAAATGATTTTGGCAACATGTAATTTTATGTGTCTGTGATTCAGACACATAATAAAGTCTGTAATTCAGACACATAATAAAGGTATCAGATCAGCTGATATAGTTATCACTTAATGGTCTAAAAAGCATTTGGTAAAAATACGTTTTTTGAGGACAAGACTTGTTCTTTCTGGTCGTTTGTCACTGGCTCCGAAACTACCAGAAAACTTCATAGGTTGTTATCCACGTCACGTGAGTGAATTGGGTTTTTGCTTGAGGGTACACGACAAATTAAAAACGTAGCATCCGTTAGTCAAAGAAGTTATGGCAACCCTGATTTAAAACTTGTGTGTAATCATCCGAGATAAACTTACAGCTTCATGTTCGCTATTCATAAACGCTCAGAACAATAACAGCCGCAAAGCAGGTCAGGAAGTCATGACATCACGTCACAATCGACTTCTTGGTTATAAAAAACTAAGTTAACCTGCTCGAACTCATCCCCGAGACTTTGCCTCATGCGAATGATCTGTTTCATGATAATTCGTGAGAGCTTGTGGTTGTTTTTGCGTAGGATGTTCGGTTCCAACACCTCAAGTCCTCTTCACTCATCGCAGCATGCGAACCAAGTCAAACATGACATTGCGAAATTATTCGACAATCAGTGTTCTAGTTTAGGAAAATACGTAGGAAGGTTCCTTCCTGTGGTTGTGTAAGGCCACTTCCCAGAAGTTAATGAATGGTTTTGTGGCACATTTCCCAATAGGACGAAGCAAAGTATTGAGTTAGTTTTTATAATTATGAACTTACGCCGGATGTTTAGTCGCCATGATAACACTTGTGATGTCATCAACTGACGTAACTTGGGACGGCTTCACTGCTATTAACTTTTTGCTTCGCGACATCTTCAGAAATAAATACAAATGTATTGCAATCAGGTGCGGGTTAAATTTCTATTGCCTCTTTATGAACCACGTTGTGCGTGTCACTATGTCAGGATGTTAAAAAAGTTCTCAGGCGATCATGTAATGAAGTGTTGGTGTTCGGAAAAATGTTGTACTATTTCAGGCAAGTTGAAATGTTTGTGCGCAGTTCACGTCACGTCACCACTTGTGATTTCCAACGCCTTCTGTTTTTTACTTTTCACTGTTTAAAAAGTGGCTTAGTTTCGTAAGTCAGGTGCTGAAAGGTGCAGTAGTGCTGGGATGAGTCATATGGCTCTCGAGAAAATGCGTGCTGCATGCTATCTACATTTACTAAAGCATTGTTGATTGCAGCGTTTTGTGTTAGGGATATTTGACCTATGAGTTGTTTTTCGTGATTGCGTATGTGTCGACCTGAAGTTTCAAATGACTTTCTGAAAAGTTTTGGCTGAGATCTTTGAAATTTAATAAAATCTATCGAAAGGGTCTCTTCGACTTCAGGCGTTGGAACTAATATTGCTACGCAAGCAGCTCACCAACATGTTTGAATATTTGTCGAACAAACCGAGTGAATCCGGTCGGTTTACACGTTGGTATTACAACAGCGGTTTAACAATCACAAATTTATATGAAATCATTGGATTTTTCGTAAACACTGTTTTCAGTGTCAGCATTTAGATTATTTGAAGGGCACACGTTGAACTGCGATACAAGCAAATGTTGTGACATACGTCATTGCACGTGACTGATCAAGTCACTTAACGAGATCGCATTGTTTGTGTCAATGTGAAATCAGTTATAAATGGATAAGATGTGGTTAAATTTGATGGGCTGTAATTGGCGCAGACCGAGTTTTGAAAAACTGTAGTTTTAAGTTAATGCAAGTTTACTGTAAGCGCGGTTTGGGACCAAAAGAATTGACATGAACTAAAGTTTCAGGAATGTGACTCACATTTTAAGAACTATATATGTGACCGATGAGTGTTTGGAGGCTTTCGAAAGGCCATAGTTCGTAAGACAAGCTGCAGGAAAAGGTTTGAAGCACGGTCTGCATCACTTTCTGCTGGTCTCTTGTTTTTGACAATGCGTTCATGCTCTAGACTAGGGTTTCCCAAACTTCGTGGGCCAGAGACCCCTATTTGTAAATCTTTTTTCTCGGAGCCCAATCTTATGCCTCATCAATTTTTCTGACCAACCAACGAGGAAGGATGCCACAAACCTCAAGTCGCACTAAATCATGTTTATGAACAACACTTATAGCATCAATGTGATGAATGAGGTTGCTTTTTATTGCACAATTGATCAATTCTCGGAGCAATTTGTGACAAGCAAACCTGTAAGTCAAGACTCGATGGCAAGTCTGGACCTGTATTTTGTCTTCATAGTAATAAGAGCTGAAAATGCTGCCTCACACATGTAGATTGTAGGTAGCCGCAAAAGGTAATAAAATTTTAACTGCCTTTTTGAGAGCAATGCATATTCGTCCACAACACTTCAACCAAACAGATGCAAGAGCTTTTTGATTCAAACTAAAGTTCGATCAGATGACAATTCACCAAATTCTTCTTCACGTCCTGTAAGATCAGTTTTTGCCACAACAAAGGGGTTTAGAACCCAATCAAAATTATTGTATGTCACGTTTAAAAGTTACTTTGTAAAATGCTCAGAAGGCAACTCGAATGTTGTTGAATGTCAGAAAACCAATTCTGTATTAATTTTAGCAATGTATTCACACAGAACCCAAAACATATCCACAACATCACTATCCTAGTTTTCCACATGTTGAGTTTCTTCGTGAATGCTGTTATTTTGTTTTGACGAAGTAACATGTTGTTGACGTCTCGTCCCTGAAGTGACAAGTTTAGTTGTCGGAGAAGGTCAAACATATCTGTCCTGTCAGGTATGCAAGCTTCCCAAGACCAATTTCATCAGCTAATGAAGCTAGGTCTGCATTGTGCTGTAGAAGGAAAATTGGAAAGCTCCTCTCAGACACACGTTCTACAACTTTTCCTCGCGACAGCCATCGAACTTCTGTGTGGAGCAAAAGGCTTCCAATGTTCCGGACCTCGTTCATCGCAAAGTTTCGAGAACATTCGAGACTGGAGTGGGCGAACCTTGATAGNGTTTTGACACATAAGACTAGACTTCAGACAAAGATCGTCNCAAATGTTTCGCGACAAGCACTTCGCGATGAATCATGCAGTGTGTGTTTGTATAATGCTTGGTACTTTTTCTCTGATACGAGCTACAGACCCCGGAGTGCTTGCCAGCCATTGAAGCGGCACCGTCGGTACATGTATCCACATATGGCTCCCACGACAGTTCTGATTGTGAAACTAAATCACTAGTTCGTTAAACGTCTAAACCGGTTGAAAGGGTGTACGCAAGAGGGGGGTTTGGGTTAAAAACAAGCCCTGAGCTTGATATTTTACCAAAACTTTATTACCTGCGCAAAGGAGATTAATCGTTTTCGCATACTTTTTGCTTGTTAATTTGTCGACTTAATGCACATACCACGGACTGAATTTGAATGCAAATTTCAAGGAACATTGTAAATAGGCGAAAAAGTAGTAATTAGGTTTTGGTGGGAATCTGGGTTATCGTCTGCATTCAGGAACCATCTCAGCACTTTGGCAGACCTTCACTACACATGACAAGTTTGTGTTCAGCGATAGTTCACATATCCGAAACAGTTGTCTTTTTGTCTGCTAAGGCTGATCAGCGCATGCGCTGACCGCATTGGCTACACTACCAATTTCTGTAGCGTGGTAAAACTGCTGTACGAGTTCAAAAACAACAGTTGTTAACATAGAAACATTCAGGTATTTGATAATGTCTTAGCAGGGAAGGAAAACTAAAAGTTTGCTAAAATCGGAAGTTTTCTTCAGTACTTTATAAGCATTCTCAGTTTGTGTGCAGTTTAGCAAGATTGTTTTACTCGCGTTTTAACGCGCAGCCTGATATTTTTGCAAATATGAACTGCTGTGCCGTAGCGTTGATTGTATTTTCCTCCGATATATTAACTTGGAGCGCTGATAGTTTATATTCAGTGCAATGCCACATGAATTAAGGGGGAGTGTGTGTGGAAGAATATGCATAATATGTCAACAAACTTCGCCAAAACGTTCGTTTGGAAACATGAATATAACGTCAAATTGAGTCTTTGCAAACAACGCACACCAAATACAAATGACCAACACATGCCACTGAATCAATCCTACCATTAAAATTTTCTGCGTACGCCACTGATCTGCATTAGATTATGTTACATAATCTATCATTTCTCCACCCTAACAATATCGCACATAGACCAACAGTTGTGCTTTGCTGGCAATGTCCATACTTTAATCCAGTTGGATTGCAAAATAAGTTTGTTCAGTCCCTCGAGCAGCTGTACTTATGTCATTTGAAATTTCATCTATTCTTCATGAAATCGTGTTGTTTGACAAAGGAATTCTTTAACCTTTTCTGCACATTCGCCTCAAACTGCTTCGCACATGTCAGTTGCTGCTGGAAGAATTAAATTTTCGGTAATTGTGTCACCGTTCTTGGCTCAAGTCACTCTTAGCGCCACTAAATAAGATGCTTTCGTTGATTCTTGGTATGACACCAAAGATTTTGTAAAAGCTTTTTCCTGCTTCAAATATTCTTTCTTTGGGTAACTCAGGATGTTGAGTCATGAAATGCCGCTTCAATCTGGCTGGTTTCATACCTTCATTTGACAGTGGTTTGTAACACTGTAACATACAAAACATTGACGCTTAGCCACATCAGAGAGACATTGAAGAAAGCCGAGCTTGATATACTGTTCATCGTATGTTCGTACTTCTTGTCTAACCAGGGCGTATGGAGGTTACACGGCGCCCGGGGCAAGAAGCAAGTTTGGCGCCCCCATGTTCGAAACTGAGGTCTTATGGAAGCAAATTCACTGTATTCAAGAAAGTTTTTGTGACATTGTTGGGCTTTGTGGGACTTTTTTCAGCGCCCCCAGCAGACATTTGGCGCCCGGGGAATTGTGCCCCTCTTATCCCTCCGTCGTTACGCTCCTGACTATAACACTGAAATTAAGTTAAGCAAACTCAGAACTAATTCAATCATGCAGTATAATCAAACAGTTAAATTATCCGATAACTTCGCTTCTTTTCACGCCTCTTTCTCGCAACAAACTCTTCACTTATTAAATCTTCGCTTCACTAACTTTTGCGCGCGCGAAATGGCTGGAACCTCTGGCGCCACGCTTAGTGGTTTTTCACTAGATCTAGTGATTTTTAGATTGACCTGGTGGTCTAGCGATGTTTTGCAAATACTCGTGTGTGTTTGAAGAAGATCGGTTGTCTTTTTTTTTATAACTTTTCAGCCCTTTAATCACGTAAATTGTTCTTTGAACAAGTGTTCCTCATTGTTGTCACTTCTGTGCTGTTTGCAGTAGAAATAATTAAATGTTACGTTGATAGATGTAAAATGCTCTACAAGTGGTGTCGTTTTCTTGAAACAAGCCTGAAGATTGTTGGTATGAGAATTTCCAGGCTTCAGCTTGATCTATTTTAACAAACGTGCAAATGATGTGAAGGTGTTTCGGTGATAAAGTAAATAACTGCGAACTTCGACACAAGTTTTAAATCTAGTGATAGTGACTTTTTGTGAATCTAGTGATTTTTGCAGAGAAGCATGTGACATTACTGCCTGAAATGGTCTTAGCAAAGCGATCAATTATGTCACAGACGCTAAATGCGAAATTCGTTATGAAACAACTTTTTCGACTGCAGTTGTTGAGGTGGCGCCACAACAATGATGTTCGGTTGCAGATGCTTACGAACTCACCTTGGTTACGAATCACTACCTCAATTATCTGTGACACTGGGCTTACATTGCAATGTATATGTATGACACTTTTTGTCATCGTCACGGACTGCAGTTTCGAAAACCCTGCACTAGATTGATGTTCTTGACATTTAGTTTCAGATGAGATCCGCTCAGTGGTTGGTCAGACTCGTCTACTGCTTGATGAACGCTTCACGCAGTTCCAGAAGTTGATAGATCGAGCCTCGTGCAAGGTGGATGGTGACGTTGATGACCGACCTGTGCTTGTGTCAGACCTGCAAGGTTTCTGGGACATGGTTTTGTACCAAGTGAGCCGGTTTTGCCACGATATGAATGTTTTTTTTTGTTCTATCACGTGCTTAAATACGTCAGTATAGGTTTAGTTTGTCGAAGTCTGTGCTTTTAAGACATGCAACAATTGCCTTAATTTGTGAAAGATACATTTTAAAAATCCAATTAAAGTGACAAAATTGCACGTGATGTACGGTAGTGTTAAACAGATGAAGTGAAGTGTTAAATTAAAAATGCATTGCCTGCTTTAAACTGTTCGTGAAACTGCAACAAAAGTGATGCAACCACGTCCTGTGAACTAACGTGTTTCCCGGATAATAAGACCTATCGTGATTTTTGAGGATGATTTAATCCAGGGATCTCCAAACTACGGCCCTCGAAGCCATTTTGCCAATGATGAAAAAATAGTATACAGTACTTCCGGAAAATTTTTGAATTGGTAGAATATAACATATCCCGCAACAATCTCATTGCGTAAGACGTCCGGCCCTTGACATGTTATGTATTGTGGCCCTCGGACAAAAAAGTTCGGGGACTCCTGATTTAATCTGAGCCTACCCTTAAAATAAGCCCTAGTTGACTGGTAACGACAAAACTTTCGCTAATATCAGCCAGTAAATTGTGTTAACGAGTTTCTGAATAAAAAACATGTTAATGATAAGTAAATGTAGATAGTTTTTCGTACCTTCTGTTTGTTTAGAAACCTCTTAACTTCATTTTTTGATATCAAAATAAGACATCCCCCGAAAATAAGCCCTGTTGCAACCACTCTGCTGGCGTTGCGCTGAAATGCGTGGTTCACCACGAACGGAATGTGATCAAGAGTAACACCCATATATATGTGGCGCGTCCAAGCAATAATAGAGTGATTGCAGCGCATGTTTCTATATTGTTGCTTGCTGCCACAGTGTGAAGCTTTGCGCACATGCCGCTTGGGCTTTCCGATCGCAACAGCTCTAGTGTAAATTTCGGAGTGAAAATTAATATAAGCCCTGTCTTATTTTCGGGAAACACGGTGTGATGTATTGTCGCGTAACAAGCGAACAGACAGCCTTGGAGTGGAAGAGCTGCTTGCCGGTTGATGCTGAGTCGCTCATGCGGTGAAGGACCAGTCATGCGTGGGAGGGTGAACACAATCAGTGCTGCTGCGGGTCACGGGTTGTGTTCAACCTCCTCTTCATGGAAACGATCAGCACCAAGCTTTCCAGTCTATGGAAAACTCTTGTAGTGGTGTTTGCCGCTATTCTGCCTGGTGTAGCTTTTCGCAGAAATATCGAAGCGTAGCTGCTGCGGCGCATGGTCTCTGTACTCAGCGGCAGCAAAGGCACATATTGGATCTCGCCTGAAACGGAAATAAACCGGCAACCAATTAAGGACCATGTTTCGCACGGAACGAAGCAACGACGAACCTGTTTCGTGATGTCCAGCTCAGCGCTGGCGAGTAATAAATCGCCAAACTTCTTGTTGTCATAAAATGAAACACTGTAGTCCCGCCTTAAAACATGGCTTATTGCAGTTTGCTTATTACATGTGGTCACTGGGCGACCCAGGACCAGTGTGCCGAACGTGACCTGCTATTAAAACCACTCGTTAGGCGCGGTATTGACTGCGCGATTCACCACGAACAGGAAGTGGACTAGGAATAGCACATATATATAAGTGGCGCGAACAAGCAACAGCAGAGTGATCTCGTCGGGTAATCTCTAACAACGCTTGTGAACCTGGTCAACAGTTGACTGTACTTGCTAATGGTGACACGGTCGGGTGATCTCTATTGCTGCTTGCTGCCACATTGCGAAGCTTAACGTACTTGCCACTCAGGCTTTCGGATCGCAACAGTACCATGTCATTTTCTGTTGCCAACAAGAGCTCAAAGTTCGTTGATAAGTTGACTGCTTTACCGTTACCTTGTTTCCATGCCCGCCCGAAGACGGTCTCGGCCGTATGTCTGCGCATGCGCAGTCGACGAAAATCCCTTGTTTGCTGCTTCGGTTTCCATGTCCATGAAGTCATTCGTGCGTGACGTTCGCTNAGGCAGAAAATACGCTTGTTGCAGTTTCTCACCACTGAGAGCGCCACTGAGTTGCAGTCGCTCACCACTGAGAGTGCCAGACATTGCTGAACTAAAANAGTAAAAGTGGTATTTGTCTTCCAATCACTGAACTGTGGAAGGTAAACGATGTTAGCTTATGGCTAATTTCCACTTAGGCAAGGGCTAGCCTTTCTACGCACTCGTACCCCCTGAGCTTTCATAAAATTCTCTCGTACCCCTTGTCTGAAGGCAAGTAGTAACTGTTACCAACGTAGTTCACATGGTGTCACAAATTCTTCAGCAGCTGTATAAGGCTCTCTTCTTGCCACACAAGAACGTAACTTTGCAACATGCCAGCAATAATTATTTTTCCATCGGTACAAATGCCTGCTTTAGTAAAGTTCCACCACTATCAAATCAAGCCCTTTTGATTTTCAAGGTACTGAAATCATT
>JGI24159J19872_10005637_pt1 | contig 16212 bp, 10 predicted proteins | sample Ectturendosymbi4_FD_19872 | JGI IMG/M metagenome (IMG submission 19872) | reverse complement strand
TTAAGAATATTTCTAGGTAAGGTGTCCCTGTGGTGTTCTTTCAGTCGAGTACTCAGGCTTCGTTTCGTTTCTCCAATGTACCTGTGTTCACAGCTCCCACAGGCTTCGTTTCGTTTTCATTTCGTTACTCAGGTTTCGTTTCATTTTCGTTTCGTTACTTCGTTTCGTTACTCAGGCTTCGTTTCGTTTCTCCAATGTACCTGTGTTCACAGTCTATGAAAATCCATGTGGGAGTGATGGTGAATCCGGAGAAATGATGGTGAATCCGGATGTGAATGGCTGTAATACTAAAACCCTAAATCACCAAGAAATACTTCTAAAAATGCAAAAAAACTACTGAAAACCAAAAGAATACTAAAACCGGAGTATAAGCTAAGTTGGGGCCCGAATTTTGCATTTACTGTAGCTTGCAGCAGGGTTAATTCACCCCTTTGGCACCAGCAGGTAGACCCAAACACAGTAAGAATTTCCACTGACAAATTGCAAGAGGTGCAAAAGTTTTGGAGATACCTTCCTTTGACAAGAAGTTTTCAGGTGTGCCATCAAACAATATTTCAAATAGATGAATTAGCTCTTCTGGCAATTAGTTTATTAGTAGCCGACGTTCGCCCACCAGTTCAAGCGGGCTTCCTCAGGGCAATCTTTTTTAACCACATATAACATGCAACTTACTAATAACAAGAAACAATGAGCAATATGATGTATGAAGACAAAAACGCAAAACTGAACATTACGTTATAGGAATGGGTGATAGCATGTCACAGAGAAAACGTAGAAGTGTATAATGAAAAACACTGGGACATGATGAAATACAGCAACACAATAAATAGAGTAAAACCTACATAGAAATGCACAAAAACGGTTATGTAGCGTGAAAGTATGGGTTAAACTAGAGAACAAATAAATAAAAATTTGATTTTATTACCTAAAATGTAAAAATAGCGAACAAATAAAGTGCAAAATTTGCGTGGTGTGAGTTGGCAAATTTACAGGCACAAAGGCGGTCAATAAAAATACAAGCTCAAGGAAGCTCGGTAACTGATAAGCTTCGCTCATGTTTTAAAACATTGCAATAGATAGCCGGAAAGTTTGCGCTTTTATCATTCACAGTATTAGTTTTTAAATTCATATACAAAGATTCTAAAAAAATACGTTTATGAGAACTATTTACGTAATGTAGAACATGGGCGTAATCCCAATTGAAAGTATGGCCACTCTGGGCTGCATGCTTTGTTAACGCTGTTTTTTCTGTTTTTTTTTCTGTGTTTCATCATCTCCCAGTGTTTTTCATTATACACTTCTATGCATAGGCGTACGAGGCGGGTGTTCGGGGGGCAGGCCCCCCTGTCTTGCAAATTGTCAGGGCAAACTTTGTTTTCAGGGCAAACGCAAGTTGCTCAAAAATCCTGAACGATAAAAGATATATACGGTGAATTCAGGGGAAACTCTGTTTTCAGGGCAAGCGTAAGTTGCTCAAAAATCCTGAATAATAAAAAATATTTCAATACAGTGAAAAATTTCAGGACAACTCTGTTTTTCAGGCCAAGCGCAAGTTGCTCAAATATCCTGAATGTAAAAGTATACTCATTACAGTGAAAATTTTCAGGGCAAACTCTGTTTTTAGGGCAAGCGCAAGTTCCTCAAAAATCCTGAATGGTAAAAAATATATACAATATATACAATACAGTGGAAAATATCACGGCAAGCTCTGTTTTTTAGGGCAAGGTGAAAAAATTTTCAATATGGTATATTCAGACAGTAAAGGCAATTACCATAAAGTTTCTTGTCTGGAAGAACACAACACGCAAGGAACTTCACCCCCTTGAGTTAACAAGCAAGGTAACTACAGAATTTGCTTATAACGGCACCTCTAGGGGATTGTGTCAAGAACGTTATTGCCGAATTGAAGTTATAAGCGAAATGAAATGCATGTAGAAGGGGTCATCGGGACCGAACAAAATGCAACGTTATAGGCGAATCGACGCTACGTACGAAGCCGTTATAAACGAATTCAACTATATAGAACAGATTTACAAGAGGTTTCAGGCTTCATTCGGATTAAACTAAACAGTTAGTTTCAGGGCAAATTGTTATCTTCAGGGCAAGTTTTTCCGTCCCTACCCCCAGTAAAATGACTTCCCGTACGCCCAGGGACGCCGGAACGTCGGTAGGACAGGGGGGGGTGCACAAAAAAAGTTGAGGGCAATGGAAACTTATAAAAAACAAAAAAACCATTGCCAATTATCAGGCCCGTAACTAGGAGGAGCGCGACGGGCTTAGTCTCCCATGAAAAAAATTTTGCCCCTCCTTCGAAAAATGTGTTGGATATAGTTTTTGGGCCCCTCTCAGTAAATTCTTCGCCTCCCCTGGTGTCCCAATCTGGTTAGGACCTGCCAATTATGCTTGCTACAGTTCAACTATAATGTTATCTTCAAAAATAATATAATAAACTATAGACAACTTGTTTCAATTCGATCTTGATAAATCATAAAATTACCTATGAAAAGACACCTTTACCCCCGTTGTCCCTCATTTGAAAGGTCAGGGAGGCAATGCCACCGCTCTCCGGAGTCCCTGCTGCATGCCGCTATCAGCAGTCATAGCCTGGCTACATTACCTGCCAAGATGTCTGCATCCAAGAGTCACATGCGACAAAACGCCTAACATCGTAACTTGAAGTAAACATTTGAAGATTTGTAGCCATGTCATTATTACACGATAAAGACCAACAGTAAAACAATCCGCTCGAAAGTTTGGCAACTTGCCCCTGCAGACTGTAGCGTAGCCAGCCCAAAAATTGGGGGGGCAAAAATTTGGTGGGGTCCAAAATGTTTGATTTAAGGCGAATAACACCATCTTGTTTGTGATACCGCCTCTCAAAGCACAAATGACTATATGTTCTAAAACTTTTGGGGGACATGGACCCCTAGGCCCCTCAGCTACGCCTATACCTGCAGGCAAAGGAGCGGACATGAGTGAACTGCATGCTCAGCACTGCATGACACCAGAACAGTGAACCTGGCTCTTGTGCAGTGTGAGTGTTGTACCGGCAAATAAACTGTTATTGTAAGAAACAAATCAATTAATCAAACTCCGGCTGCTGACGTCAAATTTTCTAGAAAGTTTTAGTTCCTAGCATGGCGTAGCCAGGGGGCCCATGGCGCCCCTAAATTTTTAGAAGATATAGTCATTTTGTGCTTTGAGAGGCAATATCCCAATCAAAATAGCGTTATATTCACCCGAAATCAAACATTTTGGCACCCCCAAATTTTTGGGCTGTCTACGCTACTGGTCTTAGTCCAACTTTCCAGAGGGGCAAATGCCCGTTTTGACCTCAGGGCAGATCCAGCCAATAAATTTAGGGGAGCGATTTCAGTAATATTTGTTAGTCAAGTCTCAACACCAGTGGCCTAACTTGAAGTTTGAGCCAGGGGGGCAAAGCTTATCTGAAGGGAGCCCATGCATTGGTCACCGTAGGGAGCCCACTATCTAAAACTCTGTGAAAAGTTAAGAAATAATAGTGACTGTCTGAGTGTCGTGGATGTCTATACCAGCTAAAAAAAAACCGGAAACACCCCGAAAAATGCAAAAAAACAACAACCTAAATCATACTAAATGACAAAATGTCAACTAAAGGGGGCCCGGTGTTTACGTTTAGCTTGCCAGGGGGAGACGGCTTGCCTCCCTGTTAGTTACGCACTGCTCATCACGGGTTTAGGCCTACTACTGTAAAAGAGATAAAGTTCACTTCACAAGACTTCTGTGACAAATCAATGGATGATAAAATGGCCTTGTATTGCGAATGCTGTTTTCCGAATTGTACACAATCATAGTAAATAAGGTTAATTCGAAGGTTTTAGGGGAAGCGATTGTCCCTCCTGGATTCGCCCCTGTTTTCACACCCCTGCGGATGCCCATAGCTTTGACGTACCACGAGTTCAGAACTGTTTGCTTGAGTTCAGTGTAAAAGCACACCCATAGCCATAATGGTCATTGTTTTCACATTTACATGTTTAGCAACAATGTTAACCTCAAAACTAATAACAGAAATTATAGAAAACCATTCTGAATTTTAGGTATGGGCGAATAGCTGCAATAAGTTTGTTTCTAATTGATGTTGATAAATCATGAAATTACTTACGATACTGGTGTATGAGGGCACTTGTGGCCCCGTTGTCCCCCCCCCTTTCAAAGGGCAGGGGGTCATTGCCCCTGTATTCCACCCCCGTTCCGCCGTCCTTGCGTACGCCTATGCTTCTACGTTTTTTCTGTAACATGCTGTCACCCATTCCTTTAACGTGATGGTCAGTTTTGCATTTTTGCCTTTATACGTCATATTATGATTTCTTGTTATAAGTAAGTTGCATGTTTTATGTGGTTAAAAAACATTGCCCTGAGCAAGTCCGCTTGAATAGGTTGGCGAAACGTCGGCTACTAATAAAATAATCGCCTAAAGAGCTAATTTATGTATTTGATTTGAAACCTGGTGGCAAATGCTACGAAATAACAACACGAGTAGCAAAAAGAACAAAAAATATTTCTTTCGCTGCTACATTCTATTGGAATTCAATTAATTCCAGTTTAATTTTGGCTGCGTCCACACCAGTGGTGTCAAGCTGCCGGACCTCCACTCCACCACCTTGATCAGTGAATGACGGGTCCTTACCTACAAATATAAGCAGATGCCCAGCAGAGCTCCGGCACCTATAAAATTTACACTACATCTTTGGTTCACACATGCGCATGTGTCTTTTGCTTCAGTTGAGAATTCGGTAATGTCTGTCACTGAAAAGGGTTTGAGAAAAGAGCCGCAACTGTTTTTGAAGGGAAAAGATGCCAAACTGCGGCAATGTTGATAATCAACTTTTCAATGAATTGAATATATGTGGAATCTTCTTGCTTTTACTTTCCCCAAATACCTCAGAAAATGACTAAGTTCGGCTTGAATGACATGTTTGAAAATATGAAACTTTTTCTGAAATAGGCGAGCAGTAGTGATCAAATCAAGAGTAGTATGTTTCTCCTTGCAGTTTTACATTCAAGTCCTTGAAGTGTTACACTACGTCAGCCAAAAATCCAACAGTTTCCCTTTATCATTGAAAAATCCAACAGTTTTCCTTTATCTAAAAAAGCCGAAAATGCCTTAGCTTTCTTCACATTTGGTTGACTTCCTGTAAAAAAAACAAAAGGACAAAAATCTCTGCAAAATTCATCCCTCACTCAAGCATCTTTCATAATTGTGCACAAGTAAATTTGTTTTATATATATTTCAAGTAAATTTGTTATATATATATCAAGTAGTGCAAGCTTTTATATGTATATTTCATTGCTCCTCTGCAAGTTGCCAATCTTCATGTCTATCAGAGATATTTTTCGTTTGTTTGACACTACTTGATCGTATCGCGTTCATAAGCGTCACCGTATCCATTGACAAATCTCGTTCAAATTTCAGGCCTTACTTGAGGCGATTCCAACCAACAAGTCGATGATGTGCTATCTCGTTAACTTTAGGTAAAATGGGAAGCTGGCGGAACAAGTCTCAAAATCTAACATCATAAGCCAAACACTACTCCATGTATACCTTGCTCTGGGGCCTTTGGTAGTCTTATGAAATTCCTTTTTTTGATAGAATATTGAAACTTTTTTCTGGACATGTTTCCAAAAATGACAAAGGCATATTCAATCAATATATTCCATGAGGAGTTTCCTCCTGAACCTCAGGAGCCTTTGTTTCGTTGTCTCGTACTTGGGCGTCGATAGGGGGAGGGCCTTTGAGACACCTTAGATTTTTAAATTTGAAATTTTTTAATTAAATTTTTGGCAAAAAATGCTTTTTTAGTTTCGAGTGGTAAAATGAATTTTCACCACTTTTGGCCTCACTGCAAAAATCTTTTGGCTTCTCTGTAAAATTCCATTATTGCCCCCCTGGAAAAAGTCCTTCCAACGCCCATGCCTAGACATTCAAATCGTCACAGCTGTCAAAAGAGCAAATCACTTCGTAACTCGGGAGCATCAAATTTAAAAGAACAGCTGCCTCACCGCTGATTAAGCAGTATTCGGATTTGCGACTTCGGTTCACGTGCATAGTGCTACGCAGGGAAATAGTACTTCGCTTTAAGTGTATTCTTTTGAGTGTTCCGGGCACTATACACGTTCCACATACACAGTACAACACTCAGAAGAGAGTCAGACAACTGACTGGAGATTATCATCACAAGTCTATGTACACGGGCGTCGCTAGGGGGCAACTGTCTCCTGGATTTTGAAATTCGATGTTTTGTTATTAGCGTTTTTGGACAAAAATTTTTTTCTCTTCCTTTCGGAGCTGGTAAAATGAAATTTCACCACTGTTGGCCCCCTGGAAAACGTCTTTTTAGCCATTCCCTGGAAAAATCCACTTTTCCTCCTGGAAAAAATAATTCCCACGTCCATGGGTATATGTAAATTTTCAATTCTTTGATTATTCATTATACGACGGTTACTAATACCTCATGTGCAAGCTCGTGCAAACTGCAAATACCTCAAAGTAAGCTATTTGTGACTATTACCTAATACATGCATTACATAATCATCACACTCATAAGCCGCTATGTATTTAAATAAATCACTTGAGAACGTTACTAAGAATCGACTACTCGACTGGGTGAGTAGAATGCACATCTATTTATGACGTTTGATATAATACACCACCTAATCATTCTATGTTACAAGCGATTGTTCATTAACTGTTTTTATCAACAGAATGTCTGCTACGTTTTTCTAAAAACGCTAGAGAGCACTGCAAAGTACGAAAACTCGGTTAAGTAGTGACTGTGTATTACGCTTGAAGGTACAACGACTCGCCAACTGGGTTAACACCAGAGGTGGACACGAATCTGGAGTGCCGGAGTCGACTCCGGCAAGATTCCACGTTTTTTTCGTACCCGGATCCAGAGTCGGAGCCAAAATGTTTGAAATTTTGATGGTCAATGCGTTTTTTCTGTACACTTTTTAATATTCATAATGAACTTACAGATACACAAACATTTTTTATACAAATTCACAATAAAATAATAACAAAAACTATAAAAATCAAAGATTTCGTAATGTAAATATAAATCCAAAACAGGGCAGCTACACGATCACTATATTTTGTACTTGGTAATCAATTGTAAAAATTCAATATACAACTTTTTGTATCATGTTGCTTCTTAAGTTCTCATCAAGGACCCAACTGAGATATTTATTTTGCGGTTTTTATCTTTCTTCACAACTGTTTTTATGACTATCTCGATTTTTTAGCAAGTTAAACAACAATTATCTTGGTTGGAATATCCATTTATATCATGGTAAGTCCGGTTTCGCAATCGGAGGCGAGCCGATAGGTGCTTCTTTCTGGTATGAATTTTTTAGTCATTCTTTTCCATCATTAATTTGGTGCACACACATGAAAACAAAAAAATTACTACTGGACAATCAACTACCCAAACATAGAATTCACTCATAAACAATTACTCTTATCATAAATGCTGCTTTGAAATTCATGTAGGTGGAGGCTCAATAGAGGACACCTGCAATATTCTGTTTTATTTTTTTCTTGGACCATTCCACCTCTCTGCCATCGTTCACACCAGTTTCACAGCTATCTGCGCGTGGCTTCATTGCTGCGCGACTGTTCTCCTGCATGCGCTCTTTGCCGTAAGTTCTGGCTATTGTAGGCTGTGTTTGCAGGCCCGTCCCTAGGATTTCGCAGCAGGGGCCGCAAAAAATTGTGATGGGCCACATTTTCTAAATGCAATATTGGATGAATGCAGCAACCTGGGGGTGAAACATGAATTGGGGGGCACAGCTTTTAAATGGAGAGCCAGGCCCCCTCTCCACCTCGCTGGCGACGAACCTGTATATTTGCAAAGCATCTTGAGCTCTTTATATCGGATTAGGCTCTCAATAACTTTCAAGCGGGGTTGGTTGACTAAATGGCCTCCGTGGTCTTTCACCTAACCGATGTGACACAGTAATAATCTCTGTTTACCTTGATTAGTTCTCTTGCATCACGTTTTCGTATATTCTAATTCCACTGACAATTGGTTACTTTTTGCACGATGTTTTTTGCTTTGTTCCTGCTTGTTAGCTGAGTGATATAAACAAATCAATAAATCAATCACCAAGCAATCAATTATTATTTCAATCATGTTCATCGCAGCAAAATGTAAGATGAGGATCTAAAAACGTTGTCTGAATTTTTGCGCTCTTTAAAATCGTGGGACCATAGCTCCGGCTCTTCAAGACCATGTAGTGCATTTATTGAGCATTGCTGCTTTGCAACACGGATTGGCCTGTTGAAGTCTTGGCCGTAAGTGAGCTTCACAGCGACAACGAAAGCATCAGCGCAGTTCGCTCTGTTGTTGAAATGGTCGATTGCGGAACTACAATGCGTATCGTACTGCGTCGTCATCTTGGTTTCAGCGCTTTTTCGAGGCGTAGGCTTTGTTGTACCTGGATTGCAGCTATTGTGAGGTAGCCAGTCGCCACATCAAGAAACTGTGACGAAAGGCAGTCATTGAACAATGCGTTAACCGTGCGGGCAAAACCAGAAGTAGATGGCAAGTCAACATTCATTATCAAGATGAATACTAGAAGAATTACTATTGATGTAAGGAGTAGGTTTTTTCTTAACTTGTGGCAGGCAACAAACGGTCGTGATAGATTTTCGCAACTTCGATGCCAAACAGCCAAGACAATTTTTTGTTACAGACTTCGGCAACGTGGCGGTAGCAGCCTTGCTCAATTATAAGAAATGTATAATCAGCATGAAAAAACGCTCTGAAACAGGACAATTAAAGGCAATATATTGTGGGACTGAAATTACTGCAATAGCAAAACAATGCAACGAGGTAATGGCGTTAAAGGGCCAATAAATCAAAAACATTAGTAAATAGGAAGGCAAGTTCACATCTGAAAACGTTTCGGATTCAAACGTAGAAATTATGATGATGTCAAGTAGGAAAAGCAACTTGTGAAACGAGGTTGCTTTCCTAGCGATCACATTCAATTGTTGGAAAAATGAGAAGACGCTCAAAAAGACAAGCAAGCTATTTGCCTCAGGCGTTACGTGATGTTGTGGCGATATCACGTAATGCCTGAGGCAACTATAAGATTACCACAACCAGAAGGCAGGTACATGACCACACGAGATCGACAACCAACCCCGAAAAAGAGAAAGGTGAGCAAGTATATAGCAAAGTGACCAAGCCAATTGACTTCTAATGCTACATGCGAATCCGGCGAACATTTGGATGTGCTTGCTGATGTTTGCCGAGCCTCGTGGCGACCCAGAGTGATATACTTCGGAGTGTTCGCAAAATCCCTGAAAATCCTGGCCAATTCTAGACAAAATCTATGATAGTGTTCGCAAAATACCTGAAAACCTGGGCAAACTAAACTACCTGAAAATACGGGCAAAAATGTCACTCAGCGTTGTTTGATTTTGAAAAATTGGCTCCCACCGTGTGGAGAATCACATGAAGACCTTTTTTGGAGGTCATCTCAAAAGTAAGCGTTCGTGATCTGTGTGAGAGGAAATACTCGCACAAAAGGTTATCCGAAGACTTTTCGGGCAAGTTTAAGGAAATTCGGGCAAAAATCTTTCGCACCCCCAAAAATTTGCCTGCTCCTACATCTATGGCTGAGTGAACTCTAATGCTACTACTTCAAGCCGTAGAAATAGAGTTCAGTGGCTGAACGTGTTGTCTGCTTAGTTTCGAAAATCTGCGACGCACTCTTAGTGCAGCAAAGTCCCAAACCCAGAATTTGTCAAACGCATTTGGCTTCACTGCACTTCGATTTTTTTACGTTTCAACCACGTCGTTTTCTTTCTCCGCGTCTTTTACACTTTCACTGGCATGATCAGCTTTTACTATTTGAAATTGTAATCGTTGTTCAGGAGTTACTGTATATTCTAAGTCATGAAGCCACGAATAATGTATAAAAATTCCGTGTAATGTGTTCTAATGAAGGAATACCTTATTTTGCTAATTGTCCTTTGCGTGAATGTGAACCTATGTGCATTAGATAATGTTGCAAGACCCAATTACCGTCTATGTTGCTGATATTGCTTGTGTAGCAAGCGGCGATGGGCAGACCATTCGCGGCACAGAAAATGAGAATAAATGAAACTGAACTGAGTAAACGTAACGCCCAAGGGTCAAAATCGCTTTTCAAAAGATGTGCCCAATCGCACGGTAAATTACCCTGTGACCCAGGCCCGTAACTAAGGTGGGTCGCAGGGGGGCTTGTCCCCCTGCAAAATTTCTCGTCCCCACTTGAAAATGTGTTGGACGTAGTTTAAAACTATTGGACATAGTTTAAAAAATGGGACCCTCTCAGAAAGCTCTTGGCCCCGCCTGGTGTCACAAGCTGGTTACGGGCCTGCTGGGACCTGATAAAAAACTCGAAAGCAAAATACAGCAGGATGGAATTTAACGCGAACTACAGCACCAGCTTGAACCATTTGAGGCCAATGTCGAACTCTCGTATAAAGAAAACAAGAAACGCGAAGTCTTGTTGACAGGGGCGAGTAACAAAAGCTTGAAGAGGGTTATGGAAAACAACTCTGTTTTGTCAGTGGGAGAGGATACAATGGTTGCATCGAAGTAGAAACTGTCGCCCACTGTGAGTTTTGTGACCTGTTAAGTTGCCCTATAACCCGCGGGGTAATCAGCGCGACGTATTCCCATTGGCTCTTTTAACGGGGAATAACCTTTCAAAAGAGGTGATAGGATGACATTCATTCCTATACAATCCCAAACGAAAGAACGTTCCCCTACACTCCTTCATGTGTCGCCAAAACATCGACGCTTTTGTTGTCATTGTGAATTTCTCTGCAAAAACAATCCCACCTATACATTGACTGCAGCAAGCCACATCTTCATTTTGTTATAGCATTGGGATACGTTGTTTTGTCTCGAGGCTTCATTGCCTATCACTCTGCAAATTATGCCGTTCCTTATTGAGGTGAAGGACGGTAAGTTGAATATCAATGGTTGTCAAGAATGTCCGCAAGGGGAGGCCAATGTGGCATTCTCCCCCTAGAAAAATCGTATATACAGGTCGAACTAAGCAAAATATGTATTTTTTGAAATTTTAACGCAAATTTACGGCTTTCATTGTTTTAAAACACATAAAATGTTAGACGCAACAAACAGCAAACTATTCGGTTCATAATAACTTTTCCTGTTAAGATGTCAAAGTAGTGTGGTGTTCAATTGGCCTGAGTGATTGCTGCTCCTCGTGCTCGCATGAATGCAACAGGCGCAGTTTCGTTTCAGTGTCATGCCTTCACACTCGCAGTGATAATTGTGTAAATATCGTCAGAGATGTAACGGTCATTTCAAAAATCCACTTCGAAATGACTGATCAGTTGGCTTGCTGTTGGGGCTGGTTATAAGAATTTGAAAACAGCAAGTTCTCTGAAACAAGAAANTTTTATAGTATTTTCAGCAGGTCAGGGTTCGCAGAAAATCAATGCAATTATTAAATCAGCAAAAATTTTCAGTACNGTTAATTATATTGCGACGCGCTTCAGAAACGCGAGTGACNGTTATTGGGCTATGATGATGCTGCCATTTTACCAAACATGCCTAGTAAGACGTTGTCAAGGATGACACAAGACAGAACCCACGACCATGGGCGTCCGTAGAAATTTTTCCAGGGTCGGGGCAACGTCGACTTTCGCTTATCCTTGTTTAGGTTGCGAACGATGCAACACAAATAGACCTTCACAAAACGCTTTACCCTTTCTTCACCACAAAGAAAATTCCCCATGAAAGCACTCGCTCCATTCGCATTTTTTGAAATCGTATTCAGGTGGAGTTGTATTCCAATTTGCGAAAAGGTACTTTTTGTCATCCTTTACAGCTTTTGCTGAAGTCAATATCATTATTATTGTCAACTGCAGGCAACTGAGTCTGAATTGAACTTGAACTATCCACAACCGTGTTTGCGGTACTCACATTAGCCTGTACGGGTTGAACCTCACTTTTCAAAATTTTGTCTGAAATGNTTTCTACACTTTGGCTATCAGAAATGCTTTTTTTTTCATAAACTACTTAACAGGACCGNAACCAGCTTGCGAGACCAGGAGGGGCGAAGAGGTTTCCGAGAGAGGCACAATTTTTTTGAATTATGTCCAATATTTTTAAACTATGTCCAACACATTTTTCCAGGGGGAGCGAAAAATATTCTAGGGGGGATTCTCCCTCCCTGGTTACGGGCCTGATACTTAATATCCATTTTTCGAGTGCTTTCCAAAATTAAGTCATAATTTCAGAATAATCAACGGCCAGAACATCAGTAGCGGTGAAAAAACACGATTAGACACTCTCGCAAAACTCTTTCAAGCAATGAGAGGTATAATTGTAAGTTGACAACGACTATCGGGCAACTTTACGTTTAAACACCACGCAGGCGTAGCATAAGCGTAGTTTGATTACGCCAGTGTCGTCTAACTACAGGTCCGCTGGCTGCATGTGGCCCGCCCTACCGTTTTCAGTGGCCCACGGAAGCATTCAGAAAAAAACTTCAAAATAAATTTATTGAAAAGCGTGTGAGGTTACATCTTTGTTTTATTTATTTATTTTACGATTGAATTAGAAGGTCCGGCCCTACCCTAACCCTACGCTGGGGCACCTGACTGCATAACCTATGTGTTTTTTCGGTGCCCCGTCGTTCGTTTTCTTGAAGAGTACATCTGGCGCATTGAAATCAATACTGCCAAATAAATCTGTCTATTTATCAGCTAAATGCCTACCTTCTCAAAGCGGCCCTCAAGCCAAATTAATTGCCCATCCCCACAATAGGTAATTTTAATTACTGTAGAGCAAGCATAACATCTTTTAATAAAAACGTAGGCTACAATACTAACGATATTAGGGACTGCAAAGAGCTTCTGAAAATTAGTCAGCAAAAATAGATTAGCTGAAAGATTTCGCACTAAAAATTCGCTCGATGTTTGGAAACACATACATGTGTGCAGTGGCGTAACTGGAGGTTTGAGCCAGGAGGGCAAAGCATAGCTGAAGGGGGCCCACTAGCCAAAACTCAGAAAAAGGTTAAGAAATGATAGTAAATATCTGGATGTCGTGGATGTCCATACTAGATTTAACAAAAAAACGAAACCACGCTGAAAAACGCAAAAAAACAACAAATTAAAAAATACTAAATATCAAAACGTCAACTAAAGGGGGCCTAGTTTTTACATTTAGCTTGCCAGAGGGGGAAGCTCGTCCCTTGCCTCCACCCTTCAATTATGCCACTGCATGTGTGAGAGTACGTACATTTTCTACGATGAAGCAAGTAAAATCTACACTTAAAACAGAAATTGAATAGCAGACGAAACACTGGACGGTGATCTCCGACTTGCTGCCACTAACACTTGTATTGCTAAAGGAACGATAGTGTCAGAGAAGCCTCGACTATCCCACTGATAGATATTTGATATAAATTGCTATTTGCTATTGCGCTGGCTAATAATTTCAATGACGCACTCACGTATCTTCCCATTTTTACTTTAAAATGTTGTGAATCTGTAGTGTTATACATAATTTTATTGGAAGTGGCCCGCAAGTTGTCACCTTTTTGTAAAATGACCCTTCGGTGGAAGTAAGTAGGGTAGGTAGAAAGTTGGCCCACGCTGGATTGGGCTGAGCTATTCACGCATGTACATTGGTCACACACACTCAATCTCCCTCTACCAATGGTCATCTCAAGCTTGTGGTTGCATTGCTATAGATTCACTCTGGCTTCTTTACACACAGTATAAACTACGTGGCTTACCGCTACCAGCAGTCACTGTCTTGCTGCATTAATCTGCCACGATCAGTGTTTCCACTCTGTTGTTATGGAAAAGTACTAGATTTCATGATAAAAATACACTAGATTCACAAAACAAACACTACTTTGCAAAAGCAAAATTACACACAGTGAAAATGGCCAGAAAATGCGTTGCAATACTAACCACAGACATTGTGCAACCCATTGCAAGCCAGAGACAAAGAAAACGGGAGGTAGCAACAGCGGTTGTGTTGTTTGTACAAGTCACTGAAAGTTTTGACTAATGACCAAGGGATTTCGCAGCGGTTTAACTCAAAACATATTATGTCGTCTTGTGCAATTTAAGATTTAATTAGGTAGAATTTTTAGCAAATCACAATTGCACTAAATGAAAAGGTCTCAATTACAGTTACAATCACACAAAATTGTGCAATTAATTGCATTCAACTCACTCATGAAAAACACTAGATGGCCATAAAAAACACTAGAACACTAGATGAAATGAAAAAACCCTAGATCTAGTGGAAAAACACTAGGAGTGGCACCACTGCCACGATACCTGCATTCAACCTGGTTCAACAGCAAGCAGCAAGACGCCCACTATCACAACTTGAAGTGAACCATGTCATTGTTACGCAGTAAAGACCAACAGCAGAAGAATCCGCTCCCGAGTTCGGCCACCCGGTGGAGCATAAGTGAACTGCAAGCTCACTACGGCATGACACCAGGACCGTGAACCTGGAGTGTGAGTGTATTACCGGCAAATAAACTGTCATTGCAAGAATTAAATCATTAAACGAAATTGAGCTGCTGACGTCAGTGTTTTCTAGAAAGTTTGGTTCTTAGGCCCAATTTCCAGGGGGTGCGAACGCCCTGCGAACGCCCACGCCCACGACTAGGTAGGCTACTGCTTGGCGAATTTTTTTTAATGTTATTGTATACAACCCGCCGTGTATGCAGGCCCGTCACCAGGATTTCGCAGCAGGGGGGGCCAAAACCCACAAGGGGGGGCACCTTTTTTAAACACAATATTGGATGTATGCAGCAACCTGCGAGCAAAACATGAAATGGGGAGGCACAGATTTCAAATGGGGGGGCCGGGCACCACTTTCCCCCTGCTGGCGACGAACCTGCGTGTAAGAACCAGCGTGTAGCAATGATGCTTTCTTATCTGCGAGTTTTCCCACACTATGACATACTGCCGGAGGAAAGTTCCATGCTGCTTCCTGATGATTCCGGGGTAGTGTCAGTTATTGATGCAACAGAACGTATAGAATTTGTGTCGTTTAGTGATTTCTCGTTATGTGAGCAAGACTTTCATCAACAACATGAGCGGTTTTAATTCGCTTTGAGCTGCTAAGGCAAAAGTATTCTTGGAATTTTGATAAATTGTTTTCCATTTCTATCTGCAAGACCAAAACTAAGTCTTTAGTTTTGTTATTATGATAGAACAAAACAGGTGGTTACGTCACAGAAGAAAGTTTTACGCTTGGCTTGACCTCCTTTGTTTTGCAGAGGTCTGTTGCGTACAGTAGGTGTAAACGCATTTTTGACGAGTGAAAAAAACGTCCTGCGAAATGAAGCTCACAGCGCATGTGTAAGTATTCTCATATTCTTTGGTCGACAGTTAATGCTCGGAATGCTCCCGATAAACATCACTTGATAAGGCTGTGAAGTAGGCCTAATGAGCAGCCGTGCACTGTAAGACAGGTTATCTCAGTATCTGCGCGGGTATCGTAGCCTATAACAGCAGGGATATAATTTACTACCAAAAATGAGGAGACCATTCCTTCAAAGCCTTGGAGGAATAAAACTGTAAAACGCCAGAAAAATATAAATGTTTTCTTTATTTTAAGTAGCCCAGGCATTTTTGAAAATAGGGAATCCCCTAGGGATTATCTAATTAATTTATGTTTTTTTTGCCATAACTTGCCAACCACAAACGCTAGAAGGCTAATCAAGGGGTTTAAAGGTGCGGATTTTCGCCTAGTTTAAAAAAAAGACACAAAAAAGGGTTTGGGGTCCAGAGTCCGATGACGTGGGCCAAAAAAACCTAAACCTACCCCTACAGTGACGTCACCCGCAAAAATCTCACATCCAAAACTTCCTTAGTTTTTTATCGAAACCACAAGACTTTCCGCACCTTTAGAGGATTTGAACAGCTCGCTACCTCAATCGACTGGCGAGGTATTGCTGAACAAATCTTGCCCAATCCCGGGCATCTGATAAATCACGCTAAGACGGTAATTATGAGAACCTTATGAAGCGCTGCTTGCCACATGTCTGTTAAAAGCAGAACGCGTGCTTTTTCTGCACTTTACCGTTCCATGAATCGTTTGTTTCTAACATTGGTTGATGGTGGTATTACGTCAAGGCATCTTTGTTTGACTTTGAAAGTGCATG
>JGI24159J19872_10005635_pt1 | contig 16215 bp, 7 predicted proteins | sample Ectturendosymbi4_FD_19872 | JGI IMG/M metagenome (IMG submission 19872) | reverse complement strand
AAAAAAAAAATCAAAAACAATATTGTAATGCTGAAAAGGATAAGGTAAATATTTCGATTAAATAAGAAAACTTGACAAGTCTCCACCCTCTGAGCTCAATAACACAATGTTATTTTCAACTTCAATGAATAGAAAGACTGCAATATTATCCACAGCGTCAACAACGCGTTTATTTACGTGTCTTCTTTGGTGGTAGCTAAAGGCCAACACGTATCAAGGTGTCAGCAATATGAATTAACTGTCATCCTAAAAGTGAGTTTGGAAGATTTGCATAATTACACAGAAAAGCTTACTTCGGTTACTTATACGTTTGCAAGTGATATTTTTATGACCTGATCTGACGCTAATGCACTTTGAAGTTTTCACGAATAAACATTTTAAGTATAGAGTTCATTGTTGCATAAAATCAGTTTTTTCTATCTTTCCAAATTTTACCTGAAATGGAAACTAACAAGTGTGGTACTGTGAAAGCAACTTTGTAAATTTGAAATTCTTTTACCACATGAGAAATGTGCTGTTTTGTCGTTTTGCCTAATAAAATTGCTGGGATCACGACCAAACTTACTGGTCTGTTTCTTGGCAATTTGTCGCTGTTTTTTTACCTGTGCTCAATTACGTCCCACAAATCTGATGACCTCACACATTTTCACGCTCCGTAACCACTTAACAGCCTTAAAATAGTATTACTTGCAATAGCCGAAGCGTTACCTGAGCAAGGCATTGATCATTGCAATCTGCTGAGCTGAGAAAGGTTTCAATATTGGGAGGGATGAGATGTTCAAATGGGTTTACTCTGTATCCAGTCGTCAAGACACCTGCATCGTATTTCCGGAGATCAGGTGTGTATGTCATTCTAAATCCAGATGAATCTACCACACCTAAAAACAATGCAAACAAGTTTCCACTATGTTTATTGGATGCTCAGCCTCCACGGGCCTGACAGGCTGTACAGCTGCGAAGCAATAAAGCAGTTACACATTTGAAGGAGATATTGGAGTTAATTCACTGCGGTTTTGGGATTTCACTTGGCTAGGAATGTTAGTAAAAGCTTATTTCGTTGATTGGTGTTGAAAAACTTTTGACATCTATATTAATCAAGCTTTTACACATTTCAGACTATCCTGGTTAAACATGCCGCTATTTTCGCGATAATTGCTGCTGATTGAGATAATGAATAAATTACTGTTAGCTATAAATTTACTTGTAAGCAATTGTGAGCAATTAAAGAAAATGACAGGAATACTGGAAGCAGTGAAGCAAGCACACAGAGTAGGAACCGTAGCAGCTTTTTTTTAATGGATTGCAGCTTATTAATGAAGTTGAAAGATATGAATTGGTCAAGTTTTGTAAACAATAGCATACTGGCCGCAAATTATCAATTTAAACGTTTTCGAAAATAACAAAACAAGCGATTGTCAAGAACAACCACCCAAATCAACTCAAACACTTCGTCATGATTGTGACGTATTTATGTTGAACTTAGTTTCGGTCTTCACAGGCTTTATGACACAAAGAAAATTTTCATACGACTTTTATACACTATGTCAGGAGTTTTCGACGTTTTCAGGCATATGGCTCAATCAATAAAAAAGAAGGTCCTTGTCCCACTGCCTATACCATGTCTCCGATGCGACAACTGTTTCCCATGCACAGAACAGAAATAAAAACAACCACAATCAACATTTAAAACACAACGTTCCCTACAATCAGTACGAAAACTGAGCCAGTTCTTTTAATATCATTTTGGTTTCCAATAAAACACGTACACCTTGTGTGAACTTCAATGTAAAGATATATTTAATTTCTGCCCATGAAAATGATGTGACAAAAGTGAAATCAATATCTTCCTTCCTATCAATACAAGTGAAATGCGAGTTTTTCTTAAATCTATTTATTTGATTGCAGTAAATCTTGAACTAACCAGACAATAAATCAGGGTTGTCGTAGTGAGTTTCCATCACCACGTATTTTGGAGTACCTGCAACACCCAATGGCAGTCCAGCATGGGGAGGGTAGTAGTAGGTCTAAGAACAAATAAAAACAATCGGTATTTGCATCGACTATCACACACACAATGATAAATATTCAACTACGGTCCCTCGACGCCATGACAACTGTGCATATATTGCACTGCAGGAACGTTCGAAATTTACGAGATACGTACGTGAGAAATTTCAAATTACGAAAAGTATTTATAAATTGGAGTATAGAAATGAAGTAACATTTAGAGCCTGTTGGTGCTTGGGCAAATTTGTAAAGTAATGGCATTTGTGACAATTGAACTAATTGTGACCGTTACAGTTAGCTAAATTGAAAACTAATTTCTAGAAATGGTGCATCTCGGGAAAAAATTGATGGGAAACTTTGCTTTCCTTTGAAAATTTGTTTCTAAAAAATCTGTCCATGTTTAAGAAACGCGTATTAATCCTTTTTTAATTGACAAATCCCGTTTCATTGCAGTGTCACGAAGCCGTAACTCAAATTCAATGCGATCGGCGTACAGCGGTTGGTTAAACGAAGATTCAATATTTGGGTTTTCGGCAAAGGTCTTCTTTTTCATTATTTTGCTGTTTTGCTGGCGAAATGGCTGGGTAGATGCACCTCACGTCAAAAGTGCTGGTAGGCTGGTCAGGAGCGAAACCAGCTCTTCATTTCAAGGGGAGCAATTTTCATGAAATTTTATTCGATGACATCACTGTGCTTATTCAATCGTGGTACAACTTTTTCGCTCACGGTCACAGATGAACTTCCCTTCGCAACATTTCCGAAAATCAGAACTTTTCAGTTTTAATGAAGATGCAGACCGAACGCTCCGGACAGGGTTAAAATTTAGGAGCCTAATACAAACACCTGGTTCATCACTCAACTAGTGTAATAATTGTTTTAGTGTGGCAGATGATAGGCTACTAGTAAACCTGCCTGATTTGTCATCTCGTTTTCAGCGAATTCGTTCTAGCCCTTTTCTTCTAGCAGGTGTTTCAATTTCTATAACAACTGATGATCCCAAACTTGAGGGATAACCTGTGTGAACGGTTAGGGGATGTTTGAATGCTACCATTTCGGGCAAAACGGATCAGGGGTCTTGTGTCTTTGGCGCAAACCGGATCGGACGTTTTAGGCAAAATGGCTTTTTGTGGCATCTGCGAATTGTGTGAAAGTTTTTAGGAGCAAGGCTATGAGCCTTCAGGGCTTGCACTGGTTGCAAAAGTATAACGGCTGGTAAAGCGCCATTTGGAGCCAAAGTGGGTAGTAGGTACTGGTAGGTGCGTTCAACACTTGACTGGCACTCATATGACATTTTACGAAACCCTTTTTCTAAAGCCCTGGTACTGTACCCACCCAGGAAGATACTAAAACGTGAAACAGTCCTCACGCTAAAATTAGTTAAAAACTATCATATTTGGAACCGAACTTGCAACTAAACAACATTTAAAAAAAAATGCACTACGTTAATGATGGTGATCAGGTTTGTCCACAACAAAAATAATCAAAAGGTCGTAGAAGAACAAGCGGATTGACGTGGGCACAATCTCTTTTTNTAGTAACCAACATGTCAAGATTTCTCTTATCAGTTTGGAAAATNCAGCAGTTTGCACGGTTCAATAGTACTTAATNTGATAAAATTTCATGAGGCCAAATTGAGGCCTGTCTCAGAAAAAAGTCGTACACGAAGAAAAGGATAAAAATGCCTTAGAAATACCAACGTTTTAACCTATCTCCCAGGTTCAGATAATTCCAGCATATTTGAGGTTAAATATCAACCATTTACGATATTTTCACTCAAATGGGCTGTCTCAAGACAAATCTTGTGAGGAGATAATTAACCAGTAGGACAATGAAAAATCCAAATAGGACTTTTCTTAAAAATGATTAGAATATCATATTTCATCTTTATTCTTTGAAAGTTTCTGCAAATGTCAAAATTGTTATGCAATGTTTTGAAATTTTTAGGGGGGAAAATGCCCCAAATGCCCCCTGGTTGCGCGCCTGGGCTGGGTCCCATTCGGGTTACACCAAAAATGTGAAGAACGGTACTTGCAAATGATGAAACAAACATTGCAAACTGCGGTGTACAATGGAATACATACGTTACCAATCCAGTAAAATAAAACGTTTTCAAATAAACGGGAGTTTTCACAACAAAGCTTCATAATGTTTTGCATCATCATTTTTCTGTGATAATTAGTTTATTCCATATTGTAAAAACGGTGGTGGCTGTTGAGAAAAAAAAACAAAGAACTCGTTTCACCTGCAATGAAACATTTACTTGCTAGCTTTTTATTTAAAACTCGGTCAACGAGTTCCAACATGTGACAATGCCACTTACTGTTGCACCAACCGCCCAAGCATGAATTACTGTGTAGCAGTTTACGAAATCAGGTGGCATGTTGGGAAGGTAGCAGTGCAAATCTGTGTTGACGAGCTCTTGGTCCTGCAACAAGCAAGGCATTGGATTGAATCTGCTTGTACCGAATGAAACAATTTATTTNGATCTTTTGTGAAGAGCGTGCGTAGACGTAATGAGGGATGTAATGCAAAACAGTAAGTGTGGCAACNTGCCCAAAAGTACCNATTTTCAGTAATTACACAAATATTCTTTGGTGCTACGCAAGAGATAGCTTGTCTTTTATTCATTTATGTCACGTCTGGAGCTACAACAGGAAATCTGAGTAAAGTACACATCTTCAAGTCCGCTACTATCAAAAAAGTGTGGGAACGCGTTTCCACACACTCCACCCCTGGACCTAACAGAGAAAGCAGATATGTCAATTTTGGAAAATGCAACGCATTTTTATTTATTTCATTGGAACATACTGCAGCACGTGCAAAACTTGTGTTCAATTTTCAGTATCACTCCGTATCAAATACAACGTTTGTTCTTATACCTGTTATAGTTACATGCTTGTGATGGGTGAAAAATTACAAGTTGTTTGAAAAATCACAAGAAACTTGTGGTGGGTGAAAAATCTCATGTTCACAGATCAAAAAGTTGATAAGTGGAATCCTATATGGAGAGCACTTACTTGGAAATGGAAAAGAAGTCAACACCACACTTGTCGCCATTTATCTTTCCGTGCATCTGGTACAAAACGAAGGAAACAAAACGAAGGGCCGTTACTTGATATCTACACCAGCAGAACTTACCTTGACGTCAGCAGCGCATTGGTATAACACTATGTGGTGAACAAGCGCTTCGTTTCCTGGTTGAATGACCGGCTCAACCTGTAAGTGTCAATTAACCCCAAAAATATCTTTGTTATATACAATCAAAAAACTATAAACAAAAAAAACATTTGAGAAATCGGAACAATACGTTGATTTAGAAAATTGTTCAGCAAACAAGCTAACACTATTTCTGATGATTAAAAACTTACAGGGAGAAAAGTAGTTGCGCGGTTTTTTCATTCGCATTTTCATTAAAACATTTTAGAAACTATAGGGATTAATGACTACAGGGATATTGCAACTTGTGTCGCCAACAACAAATTCAGCATGTGTAGATTAACGACAGAGGCTTGTGTGTTAACATTTTCCTGCATAACGCATTATGTCAAGACGATTACTTCATGGATGACAAACTTTTACTCCCTTAAGACGTAGTGGTCTGTAACCTGATTTGGCGTCACGGACAAGTCAAAGGTAAGTGTTGTTCAAGGTTTGGAAAATAAATATATCAAAAATGATTTAACGAATTTTANTTGCATATAAATTTCATGCAACTCTCCATAACACTGAATCAGTGGCAGCCTTGAGCTTGTTTCTCTGCAACGANANGGTCCCATCTTAGNGTGATATTAGACAATGAGTGGTGACACCGCAGTATATTGCTTACGTCCAGTATGCTTAGTGATATTATTTTGATTGTTATCAACNAAGAAAAAAGGCGAGCTGAGCCCAGTGGTAGAGTCTTTTCGCCTCCCAATTAGAAGATTGGATGTTCNACCCACGGCCATTGAGTGAATCGTGGTAGCGCTCCTTGGGAAAGAGCGTTGACCTAAACCGTCTCGGCAAGAAGCAAATTTCACGTTTTCTACTTGCCGTCACCAAAATCAAATAAAAAATCCTGCTTTGCAAGGGTATTTTTTTGCTTTGAACAATATAATTTATTCTTTCANTGCAGATAGGCGNAAATGCTTTGGGGTCCAACGCCGTGGCGCAGACCAGTGGTTGCTGACGCCGGNTCTAGAGCTGTGNGTCTTACCCATCGCTTCATAGCTCAGTACCAATAAGTGAAATCACTTCATGAAATGACCGTTCGTCTGTAATGAACTATGTGAAGATTTATTGTACATAAGAAAGATTAATATATACGGTTTACGAGGTTGGGTTTCATGTTCTTTGACCATCTCATACAGAGAACATTGGTGCATTGTTGACTAAACAGTGGCTAAATTATAATTTTTAAAAAACCCAAAAAAGGCTGACAAAACGGTTTGGTCCGAACTTATTTTCTGGACAGTGAAACGGTCAAGGATGAAAAAATGTTGAAAATTACTGCAAAAATTACAATAAATTAGATGCCCTTGTAACTAAACCAGTGCGAATTTACCCTTTGAAAAGGAAGTATTACAACGTCACTTTCACTTTTCACACGGAGTAATCCAATGTTACAAAGGTTCTAGTAAATTAAACCCCGGGTGCATGACTTTTAAAACTAAATGAAACAGCGATTCCGTGATAGCTTAAAACCAAAAAAGATTGCATTTCCAGGAGCGCATTGGTGCAACAACGTGCGATAAACAAATGAATTATTCTTTTTTCGAATGACCGGTTCAACTTGCAAATTAGAGCCAAAAACTAATTTGTTATCATCCCCTACTACTTCGTAATGGCCAGAACCTAATGGCAGTAAGCGCTGCAAAACACAATGGAGAGAATAACACGAGATTTCATTCCATATTGTCAAACTTAAGCATTATTTTGCAATTTAAGTAGGCATATAACCTTGCCACACATAAAGTAATCCTCGGAGCATGAGTTGGGTAATAAGTCCAAGTCTATTTGCTGCTTGCCTTGATGAACGTTCAGTTCAGAATAGAAACCAAAGCAGAAGGTAGAGTTAAAAGTATGTTTGTGAACGGGTGACTGATTTGCTGGTGATATGTCTGTGTTTTTCCGCAACAGTAGTGGTCTTCAACGCCTTGTGGCTATTTGCTGCTTCTATGGGCTCAACACAACGAGGTTCGTACCTTCGAAATATAGTTTGTGATTTTTTTTCACTTAGACTTAGGCAAACACAAAAAATCTCTGCATGAAACGATTGCCACAACTGGGTACTATGAGTTTGCCTCAGCAGTTAGAATACGTTGGGTTACTGTTACTGCATCAATCCCCGTTGACATTTAGAGACAGGTGAAATCTTCCTGCTATGCTGAAAATAGACTCAGAGATACCTTGGCTGCATGCTCAACTGCAATAAAGAATATATTGTTTCGTTCCTATCGCATGTCGCATATGCTCNTCAAATTTGGTACATGAGAACATTCTNTGNTTAAGAAACTGCATACAACAAACAACGAAGTATACAGAATCTTTTACTGCATTATTACAATTGTAATTGTTTGTGAGTATCAGTTTGCTCTGTTCGTTCAGGCATTTGATACTTTGATTCGAAACAACTTGGCCGCGTCCGCTCAGCGGTGAGCAACTTATGGTTGTTTTGAACATGGTCGTTTTTTATGAACAGGTCTCTTTGGAAAGGGAACCAATGCAAAAATACTAAACGCCTTATTGTAACAAACTCTTTAGCATTTTCCCTGCTCACGAACATATTGACAGCATTTCTACGCAGAATCCCCTTTCCCTGGGCTGTTATACCAGTTGAACGATTGAAAAATTTGGATACCCACGCTATTGGATGTGTTGTTGAAGAAAAGAACCACGTTTAAAAAATTGATAGGATCTACAGTCAAAACATTCTAAGCAGTAGTAGGTGGAGCTCAGGATAGACATTTTGCGGAGTTTTGAGCCGTTGCAGCCAGTGAAGCTGGAGTTTCCCCTGGAGGTATGCGCTACAGTAACCCTCCCACCCATATTTTAATATTTTCAATGTTTTTTTATGCTTTTGATAATGTTTGATTTTTTTCATGTGTTTGACATTTTTTATTATTTAATAAACCGAGAAAAACGTAGGGTAAAACACATGTTTTCCTGCTTCGACTGGAATATGCACTTAAATTGACCTAAGATTTCAAAATGCTTTTGAGAATCTAGTGAAATCAACCCCGACTTTTCGAGTGTGAAAATAATGCGAAATTTTGCTGCTCATACATAATGAACGGACATTTTGCGTAAGACCATTGTGCAACCAATAAATCTTGCAAATCTGTGCATGAAAGGTCAACGCAGAAAAGCATAATTTGAAAAGAATCTTTTGGGAAGTTTCAAGAAACAACTGCTTTCACCATCAGCGTGTCTGAGTTCAATTTGAGAAATGAGCCATGTTCCATAATTAGCGTCTAATTTTAGTGATGGAAGAATATTTTATAACAACATACTTTCGAGTAAAATCAAGCGTTTGCAATCGCAATCGGGAACGTTGATTATTGGTTTGTCATCGCGAACCCTTCAAGTCCCGCGAAAACCACATTTCATGCAGAGCTTTGCAATCCTATAACTCGTCAGGTTATTGAGCTAGAGAGCTGTTCAAACCCTCTACGGATTCAGCAAGTCTTGTAGACGAAATCGAAAAAAAATTTTTTCGTTGAGGTGAGGGTTTTCGAGGGGGAACACCACAAATGGGGTTGTTTTTGGCTATCTTTACATGGCCCTGGGCCCTAATCCATTGAGCCATTATTATGGCTCAAGATTTTTCGGAAACTAGGCCAAAATCTGCGTCTTTAGAGCCCTTGAATGACTTTCTAGCATATCTGTAGCCGAAATTATGGTCAAAACATCGAAAATTTGTGAAAATTTTAGCACCCCCAAACCCCAGTGTGGGTTGGAAAACATCCTTTTCTTAATGGCCATCACTCGCCATCGGATCGAGCTAGAGAGCTGTTCAAATCCGGTCTGAATGGGGTGACTGGTAGTTTAGGCTGAAAAAGAACTTTTCGCCGTGCGATCTCGGCCTTTTTGGCTATGTTTACAAAACCACAGGTTGTTTTGACAGGTTTATATAAATGATCCGTGACGTCAACGGCCCGTGGGAGTGCGTGAATCGAGCAGAATCAGCGGCGCAAAACCGCGCGAGACTTAAATGCATTCTAAAGCCATAATACCAGGTTTTAGAGGGTTTGATGGACTTTTTAGCATTTCTGGTTGATGAGTTATGGAAAAAATGGTAGCATATTAATATGGGAAATCCCCTGAACGTCCTTGGGGAATTCCTGAGATATTTGAAATATTTTTGGCATCACATTTGAACCAGAAACACTAGAAACTTGATCAAAGGCTCTAATAACGCGTATTTTAGCCTAGAATCCAAAAATATTGCGAGCCACATTATTGGCTCGTGGGATCGGATGATGACGTCATATAATTAACCAAAAAATAGACCCCCACCATGAGCCCATTGGCCCAAAACCACCCAACCAAATTATAAAAAAGTTTTTTTTTATTCTAAACTACACGAAGACACTAGCGATTACAGGGTTTGAACAGCTCTCTAGCTCTATCTGCTGCCGAGTTATGGCCGGCCAAAGTTTGGCCTGAAAGGGAAAATTATGCTTTTTTTGAAAAGTTAGGAATTAAGCCCAAAACTGGGTTTTTGCCCCATAATTTTGGCAACAGATGTGCTAGGAAGTCAATCAAGCTCTCTATAGACGCGGATTTTCATCTCGTTTTCAAGAAAATTTTGAGCCAAAAGAATGGGTCAATGGGTTGGGGCCCAGGGCCGGCCAAAGGTGGCTTACTTTTCCAAAAGATGTCCTCTTTGTGACGTTACTTCCAGAAAACCCCCCACCGAAACAAAAAATTGTTTTTTTCGATTTTGACTACAAGACTTGCTGAATCCGTAGAGGGTTTGAACAGCTCTCTGGCTCAATCGCCTGGCGAGTTATAGGATTGTAAAGTTCTACAAGAAAAGTGGCGCACGCGGGACTTGTGGCGCACAGGGAGTTCTGTTTGATTTGTCAGTGTACTTGTGAGTATGGAGAATTAGATGCTCTTTAAGTCGGCCGAATTGCAGTCCGCTAAGGGTCTTGAAGGTGCTCTGTGTCAGGTTAATATATGCTTCACCACTCAAGCATATCCGATCTTGCACGATGCCTGAATGATATGCTGCTGTAAGGTGTACGTGAGCTATTCAAAACTAAGACTCAAGTCACGTTCAAGAAACTGCAATGCGTCTCGAAAGACTCCGGCATCATATACGCGCTATAATGCCTGTCTGATGAAGCACAACCCGGTGAAACCTACATGTTCCATATTTTGTAAGAAACTCTCATCGCACTGCGCAACTTTAGTTGAAATCTCTCACCTTCACAAGGTGTTGCTTGGAACCAAAATCAGGCAACTTGAGCAACCGGCAGTTATAGTAAGTGTTGTCGGGAGGAATGGTGAAATTATTGTTGAGCAGGTCAAATGACATGTGTGTTTCATTACCTGTATTCTTTTCCATTGACCCAGTGAAATCCAATAAAATAAGGCTTTTTGTGCCTGAAACAAGTAGTTATTGTAAAACCGTTACGTTTCATTCATTTCAAACAAATGCAAAGAATTCTCAAAACGACACAGGTTTTCTTGAACATTTTTTTAACGCGTTTTCATCACGAGTTGAAAACGTTTCCTTTGTAGATTCCTTTAGGGGGTTGAATCGATTTAGAGATTGGAAATGGAAAAAATTGAATTTGTTTTGTTTTTGAAGTCTGAAGAAATGTAGAACTTGTATACATTATTGCACATAAGCCTGGCCCTTTACATCATTTGCACTGTTTTTTAGACAAGATGTTCAAACATGGTTAGTGCATGAGCGTGCATTTTTCAGTTTTTGTAATAAGTTATCAAAAACTCAAAATTTGAAGTGATGTTTTTTTGAACGGCGCTACACTGTTTAGAATCCTAGGCAGTGGCACTCGAATTTCTTTCAGGACGTCATCTGAAGAATGAAAATAAAAGCTAGACAAAAGTGATTGCCAAAGTTTTATTTGGTACCTTGCAAAAACGTGTAGGCCTAATGTGGCCAGACCTGTTTACTTTTTTGACTCATGTGAGAACTTGCCTTTAGAATGATACACCAACAAAGTCATTTTGAAATAGTTCTTACAAAGGTGCAAGTTTTTTTAGAACTTTGTGAAACTTGAAATATTAAACTTCGTTACCCAGATGTTTAACTTCAACTGCTCACCTCGATTTGTCGCTCCATGATAGTCTGCATCGGTGATATCGCTACCTTTTGGATCAGTGCTTCCAAAGGCGTAGATTACACGGAGTGTATCACCCTGGAGGGAGAAAGAGTGTATGCGAGCGAGCATTTTGTAAACAACAGCAATAATTCGTGCTGTTATATTGGCTTGGGGTAATGCATACTTTATTCGGTGTGTCGTTGACAAGAAGATTTTTATGTTTCAAACTTACATGAAACTTGGAGGTTTTCACTCATGTTATGCCCAGTAATTGNAATGTGTTTTGATTTAAATGACGAAAATTTTGGCGTTATGCGTGAATAATGGAGTTGTTTTGTCCTGATCTGATCGCGAAGGNCTTAGAGTGTTATAGAACTGTAACGATTTTCAAATGCGTGCCTTTAGACAATTTTGCTTGCTTTTGTTATCAAATCATTATTTCTATGAAAATTCCATTAATGAAACTTAGGTATTTTCAACCTACTTACTATATCATGGTTAGCCGGTGGTGTGCCATATCTTATGATTATTTGCTTATTTAACCTTTTTCCATAATTTCGTTCTCCAAATTTTTATTTTTATTGCTTTTAAGCTAAAAGCGATACTCATTTACGGCGCAGATCAGTAATTATGATAAATGAGGGTGTTAATACCACACAGTTCACTTAGATTTTCGTTGGCCATGAGCTCTACGCTTAAAAATACTGTGAGCCCCGCGCCGGAACTACATAAGCAGCTTCAATAAAAAGTTTAAGTTTGCGTATGATAGCAGGCGTAGCGCGAGGCCCTCTTCGGCGCGGGACCCGATTGGAAGCAATCGGCCCAATCGGCTAAAGGCTGGCCCTGATGACTACATCTTGGTTATTCGCATGCTTTCGGTTTTGCTGTATTTCAAGCTAAAATATTTGCGTTATGAAGAGCCTGGCATTTACCAGCAAGATACGAAATACAAGCAAAGCAATGCCACGCTAATGAAAGTGTAGACTTTTACACTGGGCGAAGAATCCTATTCTGTTATTTGTTTGCACCTGTGCCTGTTTTGGTAAAATATATGAAATACGGTTCCTTGCGTGAACGCTGTGCAGTGTATTAACCTTTGTACACAATTTTCTGAAAAATAATTCATTATATCTTGCTGTAATGAAGACTACAGCATATTTGACCTCAGCAAAGCGATTGAAAATTACCTGACGGTCGTTGTAAATTGAATGAAGAAAAGGGCACATATGAAAAAATTATGGAAAATCAAGCCTCATTCACCGTAATCTCCTTGTCATACATATCCTCGCAAGCTGCAAGCTCACGTTTGAATTTGATCACTGTCCATCCATCTGACTCTTTCCCATCAAGAAGATCGAGATTTTGCTTAACATCCAAAGGAGGAAAAGCGTTGCTTCCTGATATTCCGTGTCTGTCCTACAAAATTGTTAAGCATTCCACAATTAAATCATAATGTGATAAAATCCACAAAATTTCACGAAATTCTAATTTGAATCTAAGCAAAACTGATCGTGCGATTTCGTTCAACTTGGGTTTGGTGCTAAAAATGGCAAAAAACAACTCTTACAATTTTTGTGATTTTCAGCTTTATCAATGCATTCAAAATTTTTTTCAAACCAATCGAATTAGTCATTAGCACTATAATTAAAACTTGGTAAATTGTTAAAACCACCATAGTGGAATCAATATCAATAGCAAATGGTTTGTTCAGTAAAGCCAAATTATACTGTGCCCAACACGGTTTTTCTTATATTTCTGTTTTTGGAAAGACATACGTGTTCCATGCTTGATTTGCAATTGTGATTGAAACACTAACCTAAATGGTTACTGAGTTTTGAAGTATGTAGAGATGGAAATCTTCGTCTCAAAGGCACTCCATTTTCTCAGATGAAAATACCTGCATTTGGATCATGATGCAGCTCATCTCGCATCCTCCAAGACTCGTTACGCCATTTTTATTGGTCGCAACGCGAATCTTTCCCACTCACTTTAATTAAAGACACATTTAATTTGTGTGCTGCAAAACTGAGCAAAGGTTTTGCCTATAGCGGTTCGGTAACAAATGCAAATGAAGCATGTAAAACTCAAAAACAGAAGAATAGGTAAAAACCTTTGGGCACGGTACACAATCTGCCTTTACCACCCAGACGCAGAAAAAGTTCGTGATGAAACGTCAGAAGAAGAAAGAAATCAATGAAGTCTTACATTTTCAAGTAGCAAATCATTTGATTTTTGCTTATTTAGCTACCCGAATAAAGATCAATGTGCTAACACGCTTTCGTCTATATTTTCAAGTATATTTTTGCTTGAACGAGCACTTCGCAAAGGGCCTATCCATTTTATTTTCAACTTCAGTAACAGTGTGAAGTGTTGCTGTGACCTTTGTCGATGTATTTGGTAATCTCTTGCATTTCATGCCTGAGCTTTATATTAAAAAACAACTGCTTGCAACATGACAACTCGAGTCAGCTTGCAGAAAGAAGATACGTTTGCTTCACTTTATGCCGTGTTACCGTAATGGTCGCGCTGTCTTTAACCCATCCTACATGAATATCAGCATCAACCATTGACCCACTGGGAGAAATACCGATCCCGACCCATCCTCGTGTCAGAGCGTGGACCTGCAAAAAAGAAAAATGTTTTTTTGTGGATAATGCAAAATTTGCAAAGGAGATGCCTTCCAGTTAAAGTGGTATCTGTCATTAACAACCAACCTGTTCAACGGAGTTTGATAAAGTTTTTACGGCAGTTGACTATGATAAAAATGTGTATTTTTTAAACCTCAGATTACTGTAGCAAAACACTTTCTACCAAATTTTAACATTATAAATGGGTAAAAAGGGTTGAGATACAATCTGCTCAATTTGTCATTATGAGATAAAGCAGTATTTTTCAACCTTTAAGAGCCCACGGAAGAATTTCTATACGACTACCGTAATGTCATAGATTGGAATTGGCAGTCGTGCATAATACTTTCCACAATCAATTTCTTGCGAAACAGCTGATGATCTACCATGAGCACTAGTGTTACGTATAATGCTGGTTGAAAGTCATGATGCTAGATGATACCCACAAAAACCTTACAGACGTACTCCTGCTTTTTCAGCAGCAGTTCCCAGCTTTTTGCTTAATACAAACTTTTCCACAGAACTAGAATTTGATCTGTTTATGGTGTGAAAAAAGGCAGGAAAAAGATAATTGACATCCACAACTATATCAAAAAGTTTTTTTTCTGAGAGAAAATTCATTTGAAGCCTTTTTCTGAAGCGTTTTAAGATTTTAACGAAAGGTTGGGAATCACTCTTTCTGAGAAGTCTAATTCTACTTTGTTTTGGCATACGTCTAAATGGAACGTGATATAACAAGACAATTCAAATGCTCTCACTAAGGTAGATAATCACTTTATTTTATCGTAGCATACTTGCCTCAAATGTTATGTAGTCACCATCGAAATCCCAATATAAAATGACATGTTGATTTGGATCGAGCACAGCACTGTGTTGAAACTGCTGTGTGGATTGTGGTCTCAATGGCACAGTTTGTTGGTTGGCCAAATGTCCTTTGGTTAAATCCAAGCAGAGAAAGAATATGGCGATCGCATTTATCATCACGTGTTACTTTGTTCATACAACTTTTCTTGAACGAAAGGTTATGAAAAACAAGGTGTATTTTCACTAATCACTAAAATAATTGTAAATTTCCAAGTTTACGAAATGTAACAGAAAAATCTTTCAGGTTGATTAATCGTTCGCCTACTCTACTGTGAACAGTTTCTTTGACCAAGGTCATCCAGACACAAGAACATTGCGGGGCATTGTCTCATACCCTTTTAAAGAAAGGGCAGAACTGATTATTTCTGAAGCAAGTCTCTTGGTATGTTTTTTACAAATACACGAAGCCTTTAACAATAATTTCTTCTGTTTCAAAACTACACACAACATTAGGCATTCCCACAATGCAAGAGGTTCTGTTCTGAATACTTTGCACCAAAAAAATATGTTTCAACAAATTAGCACCAAAAAAATAAAGTGTTTTTCCACTTGCCTCACTATCTTTGTTGCCAAGCGCGAACACAAATTGTGACATTAAGAAAATCGTTTCAACCTTATGGTGCTCAATCTTACGTTGGAAAGCGCTGCTTGTGCCAAAATGCAGAAGATTATCCGGTGGTGAATTACAAAAATGAACTATTCGCTGTCCCAGTTGTGGCGTGATACAGGATATTAAGAAAGAAGCTGCTGGTCTCCCCATGATTAGAAATCGGCATTTCTAACTTGATGAAAGGTCGGTTCACCCACCTTTTTAAGCTACGCTTGATTATTTCACTCTCGTAATTTTTGATCGGTGTGCAAGTGTGTAGCCAGGTTGGGAGGCCAACAGAAGAGTAGAATCCTCAAATTTTGGACGAAAATCGTTGAAAAAATTAGCAAAATTTATGATGCACGCGTAAAGCTTTTCAAGTATAGACAATTCTGTCTATCCTCAAATGTATTTTTTGCCTACTTTCCTCCCTGTGGGAGGAACGTGAATGAACCAGCACGAGAGTAACGGGAATGAAACGAACGAAAGGAAATGGAAAGAAACAGCCTGAAAACCACAGGCAAGAAACTTCACTACACCCAAATATTTGAAAGATTCCCCAGATTAAAAATATTTAGATATTTCTATGAAAGATTTGCTGTTCGGAGACAGGTTGTCAATCACGTCAGTGCTATACTCCCGTGAAAACTGTTTGTTTGATGAAAACAATTTATGAAATTACCACTTATCGTCAGCAGTGCCATGGCAATAGATTTTATTGGTGTACAAGAGCTTGAAGCAATTTGGGGAAAAAATAAGGATAAAGTGTGCTGTAATAAAAATGTACGAAATTGGTATAGCCTGCGCGCAGGAAATGAAATTTTAAGCACAGAAATAAAATTGACCAACA
>JGI24159J19872_10005633_pt1 | contig 16216 bp, 10 predicted proteins | sample Ectturendosymbi4_FD_19872 | JGI IMG/M metagenome (IMG submission 19872) | reverse complement strand
GACAAACAAATTTCTATCGCCCCCCTACCATGCCTAGCACACATATCAACACAATTTTTTCGTATTGTATATTTGGTATGTTTGAAAATGATTAAAAGAATGAGCGCGAAGATGCATTTCACTATAAAACTTTAGTAAATTAACTCATTTAGCAGTTGGAAACTGTGAAGTTAATTATTTGGCAATTAATGTTCATGACGGGCTCGATTTCGTTTGAGCAGCGTTAAACTTGGACAAGGTGAAGATTGTTGATTTGGCTTTAATGAGGTTAACACCATTCCCGTGCAATTGCAAATTAACTTCACTGAACGTTCAGTGAAGTTATCTGTGGACTGTGACAGCCAAGGTATTGTATCTTTGACTCCCTTTGACATCCACCTTCTGTGTGCACCAACAGGCGTACAAACTCTATTCATCATTATCCGAGTGCACCACATTGCCTAAACTCAGCCGAACACTTCTAAACCCTTGTGTCCTTTGACTCAATCAATCCAGTAATACTCTGTCACATTTTTAGTACATTTTTAGTTCGAAGCAGTACAGGATAGAATTTAATCTGCATATTTTAAAAGTTTTTGAACTTAGTAGGGTGACTCTACCATCTCTCTCCCCGGATTTCCTTGGCGCTGCTCAAGCTAAAGTGCGTTCTGAAACACTTCTGTTTTCGGAAATCTGTTCGATTCCCTTCAGGTAGCTTATTCTTGTTGGCATCTAACACTACCTGTAAAAAATATAAATTGCTTTTCTACTTTCGAACTGAACTCCTACAGGGTTATTATATTTGTGATCATTAAACCACTCCATCCAAAATTAGCTCACGCTCTTGGTTACAGGCTGAGTCTAAGTGCAAGCGTGCATTCCCACGCTGGGCCGGTGATAGTTGGCAAGTCGTAACAACTGTTTGTAAAATTATGGTATGACAAACCGTTGTTTGTACAATTATGTTAAGGTGTAAGGCTTAACTTCAAAGGTAAGTCTCCGCTGGCTGCTATNACTTGCGAAAGCACACAGCCTACTCTCAATACAACAGTCCAGTACGGTACATTTGTACTAGAGTTCATTCAACAAGAGTTCGTTCAAAGCTTCGCAAAAACAATTGCGAGAAACGATCCACGATGATCAGAGTTGCAGAAGGTCAAATTACACTCGCAAGAGCATTGTGCAATATCGTGGTACGTGTAGAGAGACGGTCGTGGTGTATTACAAACATTCACGGCACCAGGGAGTTCAATGCTAATTTACCTGCGAAGATACAACAATGGTAGTTATCCCTGGTAACCACAGAGATGCCCCAGCAATTACAACAAACAAAACAGGTTAACACAAGTCGAGCTGATACGCTGACAGCTGAGTTACTGCCACTCACTGCAAAGATCACTGTTACTTTAACTAAGCAGCACAGCGGCCACCTAACTCAACACGGCGAACAAAGAACTGTGTGGGGCGCCGTTCGTAAAAATATTATATCTGACAGATTTAGCACAAAAACTGCTATAGCTATCTCTGCATGCATTTAGCTATCTCTGCGCACATTTAGCTATCTCTGCGCGCATTTAGCTATCTCTGCGCGTATTTAGCTATATCTAAGAATCAAAGAAACGAAGGATACATATGTTCGTATATGTAACAAGCTGCAACACATACTTATTACTTAACGTAACTAGCATTCCTGCACTGAAATGCGAAGTTAAAAGGTGCGAGATTTGAAGCAATTCAAGCTGCAAACATAAGGTGCAATGCGTCCTGTTTAAAGAAAAATTTGGTCTCCTCTTTCAGTGATCCTGGCAAAATCTAGGCTACTGTATGCATGCTTCGTTTCTTTGATTCTTCAAGCAGTAGGGTTTACTGTGATAATGCCACTAAAGTGATGTGTGTTGCCAACGTTATTTTCGGGCAAGAACGCCTAACCGAGCAGTTCCTTTCGATGCACTTTTTCTATGACAGCATTACTCTCTTTACAAAACGGTGCTCATCTCCAAGCGAGCACTTCGCTTTCAACGCGCTCTTTCTGTGAGAGCACTCTCTTTGTGCACCTGAAGGCAGTGAAAGGTGGTGAGCTGCGCCTGGTGAGAACAGTCAGAATGGTCAGACTTGACGAGATCCTCTTTCAAACTTTAAGCAAAAAATGGCACTAGCACTGAGACCACCACCACAAGTTTACTGCAGCCCATCGTCTGCACAAACCAATGTTATTATCAAACCAGTATAATTTAGACCTGAAACCACTTAGCTTTATATGACCCCAGGGAATTCATGCCTTGCAGTAGCCTAGCTTTTGTCTGGATTACTGAAACAGAACACCGAGTTTTTCTTCAGACAGGATACCATGCAGAGATAGCTAGATGCATGCAGAGATAGCTAAATGTACGTAGAGATAGCTATCTCTGCGCAGAGATAGCTAAATGCGCGCAGAGATAGCTATCTCTGCACAGAGATAGCTAAATATGCGCAGAGATAACAGTTTTTGTGCTAAATCTGTCAGATATAATATTTTTACGAACGGCGCCCCATAGAACTGAACATGATGTTGGGAGCAAACGAACAGGGCGACGATGCTCCGCTCCCGGCATTCAAGGGAATGCGCTTGATTAACTGATTAAGTGCCGTGATTTGAGCTGGTGTGTAATTGATCAATCGTAACACTTGATGAGAAACTGTCTTTTCACCAATATTTGTTGAAACTTGTGTAAGATAGTTTTGATTGGTTGCATATCTTGTATTATGACAATGAACATCAGCCGTTTTCTGAAATAGGTCTTTAAAATCACATTAGCAACATTCCATGGTGAAATGCATGTATCAGTTTTGGCTAATTCAAATCGATACAGATTGTAAATTTCGATAAAATTGAGCGATTCATACAAAGGTTGCAATATAACATCTAAAATTATTATAGGTAGGCTAATAATTCGTACTATGTTACTGTGCAATAGGTTACCTCTAATGGTTGCAAAGCGGACTTTCTAACTGTACACCATGGAACAATATGAAACAATGCAGTATTTTAAATGGCAGTGCACAAGACTAAATTTTAACATTTTAAGTACGTCAGCTGATACCAGATTACGAATTTTATGGAACACATAAGATGCGCAAACTAGTTTTGATTTCATAGATTGCACTTGAGACGACTAAACTAACGAGCTGTCAATCTATTAAAACCCTTAAATATTTTGCACACGTTGTTTGTTGAGAGTAGCTATCATTAATTTTTATTTGGAAGGAACAAGTTTTAGATAGTTTGCTATTATTTTTTAAAGATTTTGAGCAAAAATATTTTTGGAATAATTTAAAGACAATTCATTTAAATTTGGAATAAAAGTTAAAAGACAAATTCATCTGGTTGCTGTTCTTAGGATACGCGGGTGTCGTAGTCCCGCGTGGCTTTTTCCGGAAACTTCTTGTTACAAAGCAGCAGCAAGTGTAAGTATAGCTGAAACAAGACTACAACATACTTATATTTTGGCGAAATAGCGCCTGTGGATAGCCTTCGGTCGAATTACATCTGACCGAACACGACAGCACGTGTGTCGAATTTTAACTGGGCGTCCAATAACGTGAAACCACCACACAAATTCTAGCGACAAATAAATTAATTCTCTAGCATTAAAGATAAAATGACTCTTCGCAGATACTGGTACCAGGTCAAAAACACACTTGCAAGAAGGTCTACTGACAATGGCACCTGACTGTTCGCGGCAGGAACTCTAGCTATGATCTACCTCCTGTCTATATCCTCTATCTTTCCTCAATGCACCCAACTCAGCAGGAATTAGTGTTGCTGGATCCGGCCCGCCAAGCATAATCATCCGACCCAAAGCCGCTTTACCAAACTGTAGTAATTGTATGGCCGGCCTAGTGGTATTATATTTTATTAATCTGCCTTCCTTGCAACTTCTTGTATTGAATACTTACGAAGAACTACTTACGAGAAGCAGTATTGATGCTATAAATGCACTGTATGCCGCATTTTATGCTTTCGTTATGAACTGTGGAAATCAGGAGTTAATCTGATTAAATTTTCGTAAATTCCCAAGATTTAACAACAGCAAAGAAACGGAATTGTTGATGGAAAATAAGTACGGCCCGTCATACTTCGCGGAGTTTGTTTTTGGCCTGTGACTCGGGAAAGGTTGCCGACCCCTGATTTATATCATCATTAGGGGGCGCTTCCGTTTTCTACGCTGTCTGAGGACCTTGGTTTTTGAAGCAAGTCGCAAACTTTTCAGAAATTGCTCCAGTCCAGACGTCAGAAAAAGGTTTTGCCTAAGGAAAAAATTCCAAAACCTGGTGGTACGGATTTCGGCTTAAACCGCAAATTACTGTAGCCTAGTATTTCAAGTGGACAAGCTGCACCTGCTCCACTCAACGCTCACCTGTCCATCGAGTGCAAATGCACGGCGCCTCAAATCGAGACACCCATTTATACCCGCCGCACAACAACTCATCAGTTTGTCTGACAACAACAACATACGTGTGGTCCACTGGGCGGATCACCAATGGAATGCGGAGTGGGCGGACAACCCTACAAGCAGTGATGGAGTCTCGAGACCCATTTTTGTCTCGTCCCGGTCGTGAAGGTTTCAGGTCTCGTCTTGGTCGGAAGGCTAGTCTCGAGACTTTGACTATTGCGAAGAACTGGTATAGTAAAATTTCTATAATTCAACGATTTTACGTTTGTTGTATTTGCAGGTAAGGAACAATCAAAACAGGACAGAAAAATGGCAGAAATTTGAAAAAAAATCAACTTGGAAGTTACGACATTTAAAAAAAAAAATTCGGCAAAATGCACAAATTTTGAAGTCTCGGTTTTGAACTTCAAGTCTCGAGTCTCGGGATTTTTGATGAAGTCTCTGTCTCGGAGTTTTAACCAGATCTCGGTCTCGAAGGTCGCGGTCTCGACTATATCACTGCCTACAAGACTCTGCACTTTCATCCTCGACACCGACACCCACCCTTTCGGAATGATATTTCCAAGAACAACGTGCGGTCCGGCTGAACCGCCTTCGCACTGGTATCGGACGTTTCCGCTCCTGCTTGTACAAATGGGGAATGGCATCCTCTGCGACCTGTGAGTGTGGCGCTGAAGAACAAACCGTAGACCATGTTGTCCTCCAACGTCCAATCCATCGGCCTCCTCATGGACTGCACGGCCTGACGGTTCTGGACGATGAGACAATGGAATGGCTGCTCAACACCTGACCCGAGATCTAGTGCGGCCTAGCAGTGGTTTGAAGAACTGTCTCAAGAGAAGTGGAACAGCTAACAGTTTTAATATCCGTCAATTGTATTATTGTTCCATAACTTGAAAAATCCAGGTTGAAGTTACGTGCATTTTTTGTGCGCTGTAATAAAGACGTGGCTTAAATGTATAAAGCGAAGACGCAACTCCTGGCCAGATCAAAATGAAATTCGCAGTTGCAAAAGTTTGATGAGATGACTTATTGGCTGCACGCATGAAGTCAGCACGGTGCAACGTCTACAGGAATTCTCTGCGCACCGTTGTTTGAGACGTGAAGCAAAATATTTGCATCATATTTAAAACCATCTGCTGCGATTTCTACTGAACGAAAGCTCCAGAAAACGTTCAGCTGTGACGGTGCTACTGAAGCGAAGGCAAGACTGTTATAGCAATGGATAATACGTTATGACTTCCGTAGCGGTACCAGGTCAAGTATGTGCAGGCTATGCTGCGTAAACAACGATTTTAGGGTTTAACATTACCAAATTAGCTCGGATTGCGCTACTGGTTGATAGTACAATACTGATAGTTCGTTATCAACCGTATTTTTGAGCAATAACTCCTTTGCGGTTAACCATCTCAGTGTGGTAGTTATAAGATGTTAAAAATCGTACAAGTTTGATAAAACATTGCAAATGTATGCAGCAAGCAGGGGCGGATCCAGGCAGGGGCGAACTCTCCCCTGAAATGTACGAAAGTAACTTTATTCACCATGTCACCATGATTTTTTGCAATTCGGAAAACAACATTCACGACATAAGGCCATTCTGTCATCTATTGTTTTGTCACAGCAGTATTATGAAGTACACTTCATCTCCCTTACAGTAGCGAAGCCGTTGTGAGACCTGACTACCAAATATTACAGAAATCGCCCCCCTCCTAACGTTGCTAGCTGGATTCGTCCCTGGCAGCAAGAACACACTCGATAGCATATTTTATGTTTTTGCATGTATTCAGCAATCAGTTCAAATTTTCTTGCGCATCATTAATATTTACACAACTGAAATCTACTATACGCTTGGCATGACTTTCGTCATGCTGCAATTTGTTTCTGTTTAGAAAAGCCGTCGTACAAGTTTTTGAAACGATGGGTTCCATTTGGTTCAAATTTATTTTTTTCGTTAATAATTTGGGTTAAATCATACGTTTGCATAATATAGCCTATCACAGTGCAAGTACAACTACCGGATCATAATGGTAGAACTCTGCAATACACAGAAATTCAAAAGTGCAAAGTTACGTGCAACTTTTAACACAATTTGCTCCACGCTTGCAGAATCAGACTATTTGCAGAGTGCACAAGTTACGCGCTCAGTGCTGTAAAAGCTGAGCTGGGAATTCAAAAAACGTATGTGCAACAGTATATGCGTACAAAGGCACACCTTGCGTAAAGTGAAATCAACAGTAACCACCAGCGCGAAAGAAATCAGGTTAAAACTAACTAACGAATCAACGTTACTTTCAGCATTTTACGCAACACAGAATACAAAATTATGACAATATTTAATCGTACGCACATAGAGTATCATTTAAAAAATTGCCTTATCACGTTTGACAGTTTTTAGCTAATCGTACGTATACGCCAAAAAAACTACACGTTGCTGCCATGCAACAATACACGTGTTTACCAAAAATTAGCGACAAAATAACACTACGCACTAAGCTGGTTTACTCTTTGGTGTAGTTGCTTCAAACATTTGGGAAGTTGCAAAGTACTTTCCACCACTCATTTGCTTTGAAGATGGCCCAATACCATTTTTACCGATGTCAACACACACCCAATTTTTTTCAATGCCTGCGCTTCGATCTTCGACATTACTTCTCTGAGACAGGAAATATGCATGTAACAGCTCGTAACTTTTGCGGTAAGCAAATATTTTTTAACGTGGTTTCAGATACATACAGCACTTTACGATTTATTAATGTCTCCAAGTTGGAAAATATTAATTCTTGTATTATTTTAAATCGGATCTTTGATGTTTCTAAAACATGTTACTTACTCAGGGTAGACTGACGGTTATTCGAGCAGGTTTTCGTGATCCTTTTGCGTTAGTCTCCAACGTTGAATACATTTTGTACAAAATATATACCGCTATTCGCAGAAAATGACGCTACCTTCTGTTTTAGTACGGACATAACGGTACATCTTTCCGCGCAGAACAAGAAAAAAGTTGTTAAGTTCAGTCTTGTGATGCGTTAAAAACTATCGCGCAACTTCCTGCGTTGTAATATGTTCGTGTGTCCGCAGTGCGGTATCTAGTATATAAACATTACTGCATTATGCTTCGCAGATCACATTCAGCAAAACAGTGGCTTCCAAACTCTTCTTACTTGCGGACACCTGAGGGCGTTAATTTTCTTCTCACACGCCCCCAACAGATAAACGGTTTTAGTTTAAAGAAATGCAATATCTTGAAAACCTGATGTGATGCGGAAATTACTATTTCAGATTCCTGAGCAGGGATTGACCGTTATTGACCAGCGTTATCATTCAACAGGAGGCTTCAATTCGCGGATCCAAGGTTGGGAATATACTGCAGTAAAACTATGCGGCGATTGACGATGTAGTGTCTCGCAAACCAGGATCATAGATACCTCATTATGCATCAGCAGTAAAGTTGCGCGACAGCATCAAAACTGCATCAGCCCTGTCTAACGTTAAAGGCTTGTTTGCACGCCATTAGTGCATCCATAGCGTTCGGAGACAAGCGCAAATCTTCAAGTCTTTTGTGGGTGAAAGTTGATTCATAATCTCGGTAAGAAATTCCTTTTCCATCAACCTCCCCTTTGGTATGCTCTCCGTCAAACCTTTAAAAATAAATGAAACTGACAATCAAAACTTTTCCTTCTCCAAATACAAAACATCGTGACGAATCTTCCCCTGCCCTAGCTAACTAATATAGGAGTAGCTAAGGGAGGGGGAGGGGCACGGAAGCCGTTCTCCTCCAATTTTAAAAATAAAAGTGTTCCAGATTACGAAAACAATAAGCAGCTGTCTTAATAATTAGTTTTGTAGCATTTACGACTTATGAGAAACACCACAGCAGTTGGTCACAGAGAGTGGTGGATTTAGGGGCGGCGAGCANGGCACTTGCCTNGGGCACCCCCTTTTAAGGGGCCCCCTCGAGTTGTCTGGCTCGTAANTTTTCCTCATTTTTGGTGAACAACNTATTATCCACTAATATAGTATACTCCGAAGCAGATCATAAGAAGTGGCCACCCACAGCAACTGTAATGTGTAAGTACTCTGTTTTCAAAAGGGCCCCAATAGCAATTGTAATGTGTAGGTACATATCTACTTTCAAAAGGGCCCCCAGCAGCGACTGCAATGAGTAGGTACTCTGCTTTGCAAGGAGCCCCAACAGCAAGTGTAATATGTAAGTACTCTGCTTTCAAAAGGGCACCCAATAGAAACTTTAAAATGTAAGTACCTTGCTTTCAAAGGGGCCCAACCGCCACTGTAATGTGTAAGTAATCTGCTTTCAAAGGGCCCCACCAGCATCTCTAATGTGTTAATAAGGAAAAGCTTCAAACCAACTTCAATACCTTAAAAAGGTGTGGGTTAAAATTTGTTCAAAAAGTTCTGGAAAGCTCTTATATCAGTATAACTTGAATTTTTTTTCTAATACAGATTCAAGCAAGTGTGTAATCTACTTGGTGTGGTGGCAATGTTTGGAAAAAGGTATATGATGAATTATTTACTACTTTTTCACATTTTTGAAACAACTAGTGTCAATGCAAGATGACGGCAGCTTTGACTCATCCAGCCTCAAAGCTTTTCAAAACAAGTCTCAGGTTGGATGCTTTTGTATGTATGCCATGCTACTGAATGTGGTTTAAAAGGATGAAATTTCAACAAATTGTGTTTTGAACCTGCTTGGTTGTTGCCTGTGATTTCATGGAGTCCCTTAAGGACATGGATGTGAACAAATCCAAGGAAACCAAGCATTTATCAGGGGAGAAAGTGTGTTAAACTTTCTAATTTATTGATGGTGAATGCAGAAAAAATGGGGCGCAAAATTAGAGAAGTGGGGGTCGATGCCAACTTGCTATCCCTGAACTTTTATGTGTTGCTTGTTTTGTCTTCCCGTCTTTCAGTGTGTTTAAAGTTGTGTGTCATGAATACTTTTTTGCATTTTCTGTTATGTCACTCATGCCGTAGTCTCAGAAACGTATCCTTGTGTGGCCCGCATATCCCCTTCCTACGCTTGATCAAAAGGTCTTATCACGGTTGGCTGAGCATGATGAGGTCAACGGAGGACCCCCTTTCAGCCTTACCTCATCCCCCCAACCCTAAGTCCACCACTGGTCACAGACTTGCCACGTCTTTATCACACTCGCTCAATTGCCACGCAGGCCACAGTTACATCACGCACAATTTAGTTTACTAGGCCATTCGCTGTTGCTCTTGAAAATATTTACTGCTTATTGCGTTCCAATTCAGTCAGTTTTAGCTCGGTCGAGATTTGTACTCCGCAGTTTTGGATTTCGAGCGTAAACCCATCGTATTTAGCAGTTGTGGATACCGCAGTTTACAGATGACAAAACCTAAGCAAGCAAGATTGGATTTTTTCTACGAGATTTCAAGATCTGCAGCGCTTAGAAACAGCAACTAGGCCTACGCCTACTGTGGAAACATCAATTACATCTACTGTTAGTGCTTCTATTCCCGGGCATCAACAAACGTACGAAATGAAGTAAACTAACGACCTTGTGTTTGTCCTTGAACATCATTCGCAGCTTACTGATGCTGAGAGATAAATACTTCTAATTTCGCATAATCCGAAAAACGAGGCGGTTCTTGATTCCGCTAGACAGGGTTGCCAAATGGTGCCAAATCTGGCATATATTGCCAAAAGTCGATGCTTTCCCAAAAGTTTGCCAACCTTTTTTGTCAATATTTTTTATGCCAAATTTTGCTATATTTGAAATACCAATTGTCAGTATCGCCAAAACAATCCATTTTGGATTATTTATCAAATTAATACCATAAACATAAGAGAAAATGCAGCTCACCTTTAATCTTTGTAATTTAGCATTCTGATTACCCACCAATTTCAGCAAAACTTCAGTTCAATTGTCAAAAATTATATATTGAAAAGTATGGAAAAAATATGAATTGCAGAAAAACATTAAGTATTGAAAAATCAATGCTGCCAATAACACTGCCATTGTCAAAATTTTTTGCCAAAAATTTGCCATAAACTGGACAAACGCTTGCAGTTATTCTTTGTCAACAACACATATATTCTTTGTCAAGCATATGGGACCCCTGCCGCTAGACAAAGTGGTCGCAAATTTCTAACAGTATGGCTTGATGATGACAGGTTTTCCAGTTGGTTAGTCTTCCTCACCCAACACTCTGGTGACGTTGTAAATATTTGTTATGCTTTATATAAATTTTGTTTGGAGAAGTGGATTTTATATTCGTGAATGCTAACGCAAATTAGTTTGCTTACTAAGCATATGTTGTCGTTTTATGCTTTGAGAAGCAGTGTCTCAAAACCAAAATCTGTTACTCATTTGAAGTCAAAGTATTTTGCCCCTCCCGAAAGACCAGGTGTGCATTTTGAACACGAGGTGGATCATGCGCTACGTGGCAGACGTCTACTGTTATAGTTATACATGAATTTGCACCACACCATTGTGGTGAATTTTGTCCATCAGATGTGTTTCAATGATTATTTATTTCGCGCAAATATTAATGAAACGTTTCTACACTTTCAGACCTGTTTATAGACATTTCGCAAGTTCAATTATTCATAACGTTTTTGCTGCTATGTTTGTTGATATCCAAATCTGATGTTGTTGCAAGCAGGCAGAAACAGAAACTAGCACATCTTTCAACCTTCGAAGCAATGCAAGTAAATAGTATGATAGCTAGCATCTACTATGTTGTATTAATGGGGTTTCCTTTAGATACTGTGAAAATTGATATAGTTCACAAGCGGAAATTGTTAAAGAAACGAAAGTATCGTATATTTTGATCATCCCCCACCAGAAATACCTGCATCTGTCCCTGCGTACAAAGGTTACGCAACGCGACATCATTGCACAAAAATAATTTTTTACGCTTTTTGCAACGTCTACTTTGAAACTTGGAGTGAAGCTGACAGGCAGAAGTTTTTCCAACATACTTTTCTGCAGCAATGTGATTATTGCGAAAGGTCCTCTTATTGACGGGATGTCAACAATGACCTCTTGATGAGAACACCAACAACAAAAACTGCACTGCTCCTAACTAAAATGAATGGCGAATGTGAACAGAGCGAAACATCACCAGAATCGTGGATTTGCGTTGGGTTTTGCCTGTTTCTGGCTGTGAATTCACAATGTCAAGAGAAAACGTTGTTTTAAGAAAACTCACGGAAAAGTCTTGCTGCGTAGGATCAAACAGACAGCGAGAAGAATGTTACAATCGTACACATCGCTTTGATCAAACCTCAGATTAAGTAGCAAGTATCGTTTAGCTTCGTTATTACACAATCTATCGCATCGCAAAGGTACCTGGTAATTCCTTGACTGTCTTGATAAACTTTGGTGATGCTGCCTTGGTGATATCGAACTCCGCCGATGTTGTTGCCTTCAGTAGCACCATACGAACCTTGACCAAAAAGAACGATTGTTCCGACAGCAATTTCATCGGTCGGAACGCAGTCCAGTGCGACATCCTGAAATACAAATTGTTTTCATGCCCACTGATATCACCGGTGTGCATGAGTAACTAGAAATGAAAACCATGTTGTGCAACACTAATCTTCCAACTCGCTCAACTTCTGGCCACCAAAAATGCTGAAGATACGACTGAATTCTAAAACAAAACACTAGCAATCATCTCCAACTTCCTGAAAACGCCACAACCATTGCACCCAAATGGTGTGTCTGACCACTGAGACCGTCTTGATATTCCGCTTGGCTTCTTGTAATGCATTCCAGGGACTAGTGGTTGGAAGTAAACACGTTGCAGTGCTTCAAAAACCAATTGGTAACGCATAGGGCAATAAACCTCACGTACAGTAGCCCACCTCATCAAAGCACAGGCGCGTTACCTGACAATAAGGTAACGTTGGCAATATTAGCACATCTACACGTGCATAATGGAATAAAGAGGACAATGCTAAACTAACTGATACTTCAAAACTGATACTTCTGCGGCAAAAGCGCTTGCGGTAATAAAATGCTGCAATTACAAAAATTTTGAAAATTTATGTTTTCTGTACAGCTGGCAACAGTTTGGAGGAAAAAAACATAATCAAACTTTCAATACCTTTCGCTGCTCTTTCACTTTGGCGTACTGGGTGAGGCGATAAGCATTTAAACAAAATGAGCAGTTTTATACTTGCTTTAAAGTCATGGATTGCAGAAACCACGGTGTACTACTTGCGCGTTGCTCTTCTATGTTTACAGCACAATATTAGAAAAAACATTTTTGGTGCTTTCCAGTTTTTCGTTGGCATATTTTGTCAAAATACAAATTACCTAAGCATGACTTAATTAGTATTGGTCTAACTTTTTGCACAAAGTCCATTAAAAAAGATACACGTGTCACGACATCAATTCCCATACAGTACATTTTGCTTAGAAATTTAGAATTGGGGCAACATTTCGCACAGCGCGTACTCCATGCTTGCACTAAATCCCTAGGCATAAGTATCTAAGCTAAGGGAATAATTAAAAAATGCATTGATCATCTCCCGCACGCCCTCTCCCACGCACGTATTGCTATGGCCCATCCCGTCTTTGCCCCAATTCTTAATTTCTATGCAAAATAGCCTGCATGGGAATTGAGTCACTGTGCGGTTAATCAAACGCGAATGCAAGTGCAAGATACATTCACGACAGCATGAGCAGTAAGCACAAACGGACAGTGTGCTCACAAAATGACGCCTAGGCAGAGTTTCTGTTTGCACGGTGATATGGAGGTTTTCGTATGCCTCAGCGACACACTCTTGACCAGTGGTTCTTAACCTTTTCTTTACCGCGCCTCCCTTCAGTACTTTTCCTGTTTCAAGCCCCCTGGCTATAAGTTGTGAAAGCAAATGTATTGTTTGGTAAATTTATTGATCAAATTTTCAATGTCGTATAGCGCTTAAGGGCTCGCCCCCCGGTTAAGAACCACTGCTCTTGACCCTCCGTGAGGGTGTCCCGATGGCAAAACGGACTTCACGGAGAGTAGCATCTATAATATCCGGACGGACTTGAGAGAGACTTTCCTGCAGCTTTCTTTTTTCTTTACTCCGCTTTCCAGGCAAGAAGGCTTTTATACCATTTTACAAGGCCTGGATTTGAACTCAGTAGCGTAGCCTGCCCAAAAATTTTGGGGGGGCCAAAATGTTTGATTTCAGGCAAATAACACTATTTTGTTTGGGATACCCCTCTCAAAGCACAAAATGACTATGTGTTATAAAAATTTGGCGGGGCATGGCCCCGTAGACCACCCTTGGCTACGCTTATGGTCGATCTCCAGACTGGCTGCAACAAGTCTGCAAACTATGTATCGCCAAATCAGACGTAATACATGCACAAGCCGGTACGTAAGATGCAAATTATAAGCTCATACTATTCACGATGATCAGACAGACTTTAGAGATACGAATGTAAGAGGCATGTAAAAGGTTATGCAATGGCATGAAGCTGTTCAAAGTGACACACAACGGCACACGCTTTGTTTTCCATAAGTGTCATTTGGGAAACAAGAAAAAACCCACGACCAGGCGTTACTCAAAATAGAGTCTCATGGAAGAGAGAAATTTCTTCCTGTTTTTTTCTAGCATTAGTTTCGATACTATGAAACAAGTGCCAACCTACAATATGCGGTAAGCAGATAATGCAGAAATGCGGTAAGCATCACTACAGATAATGCTCCTCGAGGATCAGACCTGTAAGTCAGTTCATCGATACAGATACATAAGATATACTTTTTGAACGTTTGCCCCTGCTTTTTTGACACTACACCACCGCATAAGCGTTCGCACCTTGTACGACTGTACTCTTCCACTTGGATCACCATCGTCCCAATTAACCGTATAGGTCATGCTCTGCTCGTCAAAGCTGACAACTGTCGCCATGAAGTAGGCCCAGCGCTGGTGAAGACAAACCACATGATCCCCAGGCACAGGAGCACGGAACTTCACATGTTCCGACGATGGTTCCGAAGCAGCGGACACTTTGCCTTGAAGATCGCTTAACTGGTAAATCATGCCCCTTTGATAGAAGAGAAAAAAATAAAAGTGATCACTCCATATCCCACGCCTAATGTTTTTTTAGTTCGGGAATCAGAATCGTAAGGTCCATAGCTCTAATAAAACAAAGTTCCCTCCTCATGCCGCACAATATGGTTTTGAGACTGATTAACCGCGCTTACTTACAAAGCAAACATTATTGTCAGCGCGGTATTTCTTAAGCATACAATGCATTCTTGGCAATTTGTTAGGTCAATTTATGATTATGAACAATGACAACCATTTTCTTAGTTGAAAAGCAACAAAATGAATGATATCAACTACTTATTCCTGAATCTAGTCACGCCGAAGAAGACGAAAAAATGTCTTGAGAAATATCAGTCCTTCTACGATCAGTAAATACGTAAGGGAAGGTATTAGTCTGTTACAATAATACCTCAATCGTAATTTGTATGGTAATCTTATCAAATGCTCTAAAAATATGACGCAAAATCAACAACTTTGAATAATCTGAACGATAATCATAGGAGTTACAGTTTTATGTTACACAAATGAACACAATTATTTACTTTTCACATATTGGTCAATCAACCATTTTGGGCTTATAAAACCATCATGAGTTGGAGGCAGAGAAAGAATGCTTAAAACACATTATAGGAAAAAGTAGCATATACAACTAACGCAATGTCTTTTATTTTTGCCTCCATCTCCAGCTCGCTTTCAACATCTTGCATATGTATCACGGGCAAGCCATTCCGAACCAGCTTTCCGACTGTAGTTTCCTCCCACTCACTGCCTTTTCCTGAAAATAAAACGACCTAAAATTTGTTCTCAACAAACGTGAGTGGGGGCATCTGAACAGTTTTTCAACTGTAATCGATAGCGATTGCCAATTCAAGGTCCAACAGGCAGGGGCGTAACGAGGTTAGATGGCGCCCGGAGCAACTAGCAAGTTTGGCGCCCCCATGTTTGAACCTGAGCTCTTTCGGAAGCAAATTCACTATATTGAAGAAGGTACTTGCGATATTTTTGGGACTTTTCGGAGCCCTTGCAGTGATTCGGCACCCCCATACTGATTCGGCGCCCGAGGAATTGATCTCCCCTTGAACCCCTCGTTCACCCCTGACAACAGGGCATTTGTAGAGGTACAAGGATACACATTTATTGATGTTTTGTTGTCAAATAGAATTTCATAGAACTTCTACGAGATATTGTCGCGTTTAATATTTTGTTTTAGTCTCTCCACAATTTTGGCGTCGTCGGAGCAAATCTGGAGCATGCTTCCGCTTTTATGTGCCATTATTGACAAGCTATTGTCATTACGTGTTCAAAATTAGTTATCTTATTTGTAGGGGGTGCGGGACGTAAAAAGAAACTAACACCTCCGGATTTCGTAGTAGCAAGAGAATGAGTCTCACCGACAACAACTGCAATAACTGGTTTCCGTAACGATTTCGCAGCAAACTGGATTTCCATACGGCAGTTGTCGCTCTCTGCGTATTCTGCACTGATGCACGCTATTGCAAGCTTGCAGTCGTTCATTGCGTGTGCAATTTGAGCAAACTGTAGAAAAAAGCAAGCATTTTAGCGCAATACTTGATAAATAGATTTGTAATACATGATAATTGATAACATCTGTCTTACTTTAAAAAAAAACAGAAAACTTTCAGTACATTTAATTTTTTGCTTCATTATTAATGATATATACATTCTTGAAATAGGTAAGTTCATGCATAATTTGCATTGGGGTAGAATACCTGTTAATTTCGATCATTTGTTTACTTCTGTAAAT
>JGI24159J19872_10005632_pt1 | contig 16216 bp, 10 predicted proteins | sample Ectturendosymbi4_FD_19872 | JGI IMG/M metagenome (IMG submission 19872) | reverse complement strand
GGAATCCAGCTACTACTGGGACACGTTATTCATTGTCAAGGAGGTGGAACTTGTGCATTCTTCACTCATCCACGCTCACTTTTCCTCTGCTCGAGAAAACACAATACCTCTACGAGACATTACATCAGTGGTCATTCTGAACCTCACCTTGAGCGGGTTCATTTGGATGCAAGGTCGGAAAATCACCATGGCATTCATTTTCAACAGAAAAGAAAAACCTACAAGCAAGAACAAACGTANCGGCAATACAGGAAGCGATCCAACCAATCCAGACCGTTCCTTCTGTAACAATGATCACCTGCTGGATGCACTGGACAAGGTCAACCATCATGNGAAGAGGAATGTGGGAGAAAGCTCATCGTTGACGTCAGTTCCAGTTTTACTATGATCTACTCTACCAAGACCGAGGACTGTGGATGTTTATGACGTCGTGCCTTATCGGATGTTCTTTTTCAGGGAGAGGAATGTGTTAAGAATGTGTTATCACTGCCCCATATTCCCACCTGTGGCTACGCGCTTAGTCGAACAAGCTTTAAGTGAAAAACTTGTGAATGTTTTCACATGATGCATAATGTTTTTTGATTTTGCAGCATGCTACGCAGCTTGCCATAGTTTAAACACTAGCACAAAAGCATGAAAACAAACATAAATTTACGAATGTGGACATGAAATCCGTGGTGTTTCTTTTAGCTATTGCAATTTATTTTTTATTTGTCTAAGCAGTTAACGTTTATCACTTCTTTCAGACAGAGGCGTCAGCCATGGAATCCATTCCTCTGAAACTGCTACTATATTTAATATCTTTACCGAAATTTATGAGTTATTTGCATTGACGTCCTAGTGGCTAGTTTTAAATCTAAACGTTTTAAGCGTACAAACATGTTTTCTCTCACAGCGGCGTTACACTCACTGAGCATGAAAATACCCATTATTTAATATATTTCCATTTTACTTGAAATGAAACGAGGCTTTTAATATAAAAGTTGTCAAATCATTTAAATTCTGGCGTCTGCAGAAAACAATTTAGCGATTGCAAGTTTTTAATTAGTTAAGCATAAACTTTTTTAGAAAACAAGGCATGCATTTTTTAGAAAACAAGTTATGTCATGCTCTTTTTAAGCAACCAAACAACCCAATAGAACAATTTCTTATTAATTCCAAAAGTTTAGCCTGGTGCTTTTTTCTTCCAGGCTAAACAGATTGAATCATCTGGTTTCGGTGAAAGCATTGTGACTAGACGTTGTCAGGGGCGTGGCAGTGGGTGTGTCGACACGCTTTGCATCTTCCACGCGAAAGTCAATGGTGAGTGGTGGTTAATCACTAAATAATTGGAATTTCCATTTCATGTAAGTCGTATCCGGCTAACGTGAATTGGATGTTCGTCGTTTTCGTTTTGCTTCCGCTAGTTTAGGTTCTCCATCCTATTTTTCTTAAACTTTGTCATCTTTTTATAGATCAATAATTCTGTTTCGGATCTGGAACAGTTGTCCTGCAAGAAGACAAAAACACCTAGTTCCCTCAGATGTATCTGTCAACGAAAGAGATAGAAACTTACAAGTCCCCCATCCAACTGATCAGTTTCTACTTCGAAGCAATTCAATGAATATTTGACAGTCAGCACGAAGAAGACATGTGTGCAAAGGCTCGAACGGTTATTGCCTCCAATCTGGGATGGATAAAAAATTGTGAACAGGATTACGACGCATGTGATGGCCAATAGTACATGATACCTTGTGTTGTTTTTCACAGANAACCACCCGGTACCAAATAAGTGAACATACTTGGCCATACTGTAAACCAAATTTCTTCCTTCTTATCACAGAGTTCCTTAATCGTGCTAATAATGTTGTGCAGCTGTTCCGTGTACTGTTCCAAGATTGTGCTGAACAGTTTACGTTAGTACAACACTTCAGAAATCATTTTTTTGAAAACGGTCGGAAAAAATGCCAGAAAAAAGCGTAGTGTGTTGCCTTGTTTTTAGTGGCAGTAGCAGCTGTGTCATCTACAGTATCTTACCGCCAGTTTTCTTATGCAGTGGGCAAATTAGGAGTGTGAAGGACAATTACCCCGGGCGCAGCTTTTTCGAGACGCCAAATCGAGGTCGGAATGTTACCCTGGCATTATTGTACACTTTTCATTGCCTCGTTTAANTGATCTGCATAGAACGGTTTTTACTGTCGTAGCTATATCCAATGTCTCTGTGAAATGGGTTTGTGGATGAGCGTACGTTGTAAAGTCTTCTCCCGCACTTTTAAGATTACAGAAGTAAAACTGCATCTCTGCACTGCTGCATTCGCTTTGAATGGAAGACGTTACCCCTGCACCTAATTCCCAAACGCGCTTGTTCAAAGATATTTGTTTTTCCTTGAGTTTGTTTTCACACCGGTTCGAAGAACTATTTCGTGTTGAGGGGGTGTCCGCGCACTGCGCAACAATAGATTCCTTCTTATTCTGAAAAGATGAAACCACAGGTCGTCGCGAAAGAGTTTCCACCAGGTGGGGAGGCATTGCAAGTTAACGTTGAAGGAAGACTTTGCTGCAGCTTCGCTCGGAGTAATGGATGAAAGCGTAAGCTTCTCCTAGAAAATGACGCATCTGGAAGCGCTATTCCTACAACACTAATTCAGCAAAATCGCCCTGTGGCTTTCTCCAGGATTAATGAAGAATGAAATTTGCCGCGTGAGATCAGAAACACCAACATTGGCTGTTGTCGAAGCCGTCAGGAAGTGGGAGCGTATTCTTACTGGAAGCCAATTTATAATCGTAACTGATCAAAGATCTGTTTGACTGATGTACGATACCAAAAATCATGGTAACTACAAAAATGAAAAAAATTTGCGATGGCACATTGAACTTACCCAATTCGATTTTGATATCGTTTATGGGACTACACAAATCAATTATGCGCCTGATACGCTGTCTAGGGCTTATTTCGTTGGCATACCCAAGAGTACGTTTAGTGAAAGTCATAAATCTTTACCTAACCCTGGTATCACTAGCCTCTATCGTTTTGCCCGCTTGAACATTATAACAATGTGTCCGTAGAACATGCAGCAATGTCGTGATTGAACCTATGCTTCTACAAACCGCCGTCTGCTCAACTCATTAGGAGAACTCAATTATTTGAACGCTTAGGCGTGGCTTTTAAAGCACCGTTGCCATCGTTGATTAAAAATGATTGTTTGGTCACAGTTGTTGACGAGTATTCATGTTTTCCATTTGCATTTTCTTGCTCTAGCATTGATACTAAAACCGTGTTTTCTTGTTTAAATCAATCGTTAGCTATATTTGGATTCCCTGCCCACGTTGATTCGGGCAGAGGGCCCGCATTTATGTCGCGTGACTTTACTTCTTATGTTGTAGAGTTGTGGCATTGCACGCAGAAAACCTCTATCTATAACGTCCAAGAAAATGGCAAGTGAGAGCGTAAAAATGGGATTTTTTAGTCGGCTGTGAAATTTCATTGAAATCTCGTGATCTAGATTAGAGTCTAGATGTTTTGCGGTGAGAAAGGGTGTTGCCAGACAGTGGCGTACCTAGGGTTTCTTGCTCCCTGGGACAAAGTGAGTTTGGGCCCCCACACCCAGCCCGTGCGAAGCAGCATGCGGCAGTTGCAAAGAGTGAGTTGGGAGTAAAGGGGCGCAGCAAGCTGACTCGATCCCGGCGTGTAGTTGTTTCTAGATCCCTCTGAAAACTCCACATGACTGTGACGTCACCGAAATGACGTGGAGACCTTTGAAACGATTAATTATTAAATAGCTAAGAATCTGCGGCGACGTGGGTTCCATATCTAATCACCTCTGATGGTGTAAGGTTCTATTCTCGGTCGACGGAAAGTGCGTAGCCATGACCGGTGAAAAACACAGAGACGAGGCGCGATCGATGTTGATTTAATTCATGAACGCAGGCCGTACAAACAAGCTCGAGAAACGTCGAAACACACAATTGACCGGATCTGGCTCTCTCATGCGTTTCTCAAACTGGCTGTCACGCAAAAACATACATGTCCGATTCCTGCCGCCTTGTCGCGTTCGTTGTCCTCAGTGAAGTTGCTTTCGTTCTCACTTCTATCCCGTTTTTTTTTTGGTATTGTGGTTTGTTGTTGGCGCTTTATAACTACAATGGTTTTGTAGCGCCACGACTGAGTTTATACAATTTCTGGTTTTCCTTCCACTCGGTGTGTTTTTATGTTCTGGGTGTGTTCCCTGCAGCTCGCCCGCACACGGTACACCTGGTAAGAACGCCATAGTACCAATTTACAAGGTTTTGGTAAGACCCGGCCGGGAGTCGAACTCTCCACTTACCAGGACCGAAGCGGACGCACTTACCACTAGTTACCCGCGCGAGTCGGGTAAGTCTTTAAGAGGGCGCATGGCGCCACCGCGCAAGTTACGTTCGATCAACAATGATCAACGCTTTGACCAGGCTGCGGGGCGAAACGAGGTCCGCTACAAATCGAATCGATTCACGTCAAGTTATCACCACTTTGGAATTTCGGTCACGATAGAACATTCAAACTGTTGTATTGCGGCATTCTAAATCGCGGTAGCAACTTTCGAATTGTAGCAACTCGTTGAAGAAAATGCAAAAGCTAGGCAAAAAGTTCCCTGATCATCTGCGAAATTCTGCGTGAATTTAAGGACAGAATTTTATGGCCACGAAAATCTTCTGATAACACAGCATATAATTGTCCAGGTCGCCTTGTTTCCTAAAGCAAGGGTTTGTCAGGGCCTTAGACGATCGCGAATGCAGCATATATGGGAGTTAGAACGTTATGGCAATGGGGCGTTGGTTCCCCATGGATCTTGAAATTTGAAATTTTCCTATTAAACAAACTCAAAGACAAAGTTTTCTTGTCTTTGCTGGTGCAAATTAATCGATTATGTCTTCAAAGACTGATACAATTCAAATGTGTCATATGCATTATCCCAGGAAATATCTGAGGTCAGTGAGGCTCCGTAAGAAGTTGTAGGTTAGAAATTTTGTGACTTGAATTTCGACAATAACTTCCATGGAGATGCTCAGATTAAAGGTCGAACAAATATAAACCGATGTTGCAGTAACGGAAAAGTTCGCAATTATAACTAATATGTAATTTGTAGCATCTGCTGATATTTAACATTTTGCAAATATGACGTGACACTGCGACTCAATTTGGCGCTCCCAAAATGTCGCGGCTGGGGGAAATGTTCCCCTCTTTTCCCCTAGTTATGCCATTGTTGCCAGACGCCCTTCATTCGATTCGTTCCTTACTTTGCAAAGCAACGAACGAAACTCCTCTTGAGCGCATGTTTATATTTCAGCGACTTTCCTCGTTTGGCGTATCACTTCCGACACGCTCGAGTGGTTCTGTGCAATTAAAACGTCACGCACGNTTACTGAAATGCGATCCTGCANTGGACGAGGTTGATGTTTNTCCCCATTATGCTTTGGTCCGTTTTCCAACAGGTAGAGAAGCGACTAAGTCTTTGCAGATATCACCCTCGGGTATTGTGCCCTTTGAANAGGATGCAATAAGTGTAGGTGCCGATGTATTAGAAATTACTTCTTAAAATCTGTTTCTCGCAACGGTGTTTCTACTGTAGTAATGCTGATGATGCCAAAATTACAGAAGCCTGAACATGACTAATGTCTCCTCCTACAGTGCATAGAGAGTTACGTATGTTGAAAGGCAGAGAAAACCTGCTTGCAGTGAAAAAATACTCTAATCATTACGACATCCAGATCTTCAGCCAGGTCGTTTGCAAATGATTTAGCACCAGTTTTACGAANAAGGGGATGCACCGATTNGGGAATACCCGTTGCTGCGCTCGCGAGANGTCGGATATTGGTTGCAGCATAGGCAGCCTAACTGTGCTCGCCGCNGGCGGAGCACCAGTGCGTTGTCGCGTTTCAGGCAGGATTCCAAGGCGTTCGGCCATTACCAGGTATCCGTCAGTTGGTAGCTTCGCACCATTGCCTTATCAGCCATGCACACAAGGGCGGATCCAGCCAGTGAGGCTAAGGGGGAGGGTCGATTTCAGTAATATTTGGTAGTCGAGTCTCACTACGGGTTCACTATTGCAAGAGAGATGAAGTATACTTCACAGCACTGCTGTGACAAAACAATGGACTTATATCGCGAATGCTGTTTTCCGATTTGTACAAAATCATGGTGAATAAAGTTGCTTTCAATTTAGGGGGGCAATCACTCCAATCGCCTGCACCCCTGGATCCGTCCCTGCACACACATGAACCAAAGGTCTGAATCTCCGGTTCCTCTCGTACTGAGCAGAATTACTGTCGCAGTAACACTTCACCAGTAGGGTAAAACTAATTTGTCTCACGACGGTCTATTTTGCGATTGAAGATTCAATGCAGNTGCACAACAANAACACCATATCACTTAGTAAAGTTGCAGATCCTGTGAAAACGCAAATGAATATCATGGATACCATTGAATCAAGTACAAACAAAAGATTAGCCAAATTTTACTTTCCATTTTGACTAATTTTGGAGAAAGATTCTGGTAAAAATAAATGCCAACGGCCGTTTTGTTCAAACAATTGGTATTCTCTATCGCAAATAAACCAGCATAAAATTTATATGCCTGTAAATATAAGCATTGCAATATATCATTTTAGGGTTTTCTAAAGATCAGAAAATAGCTTTTGATTTTAGGCAGATGAGGCAATATTCATCGCTGGAACATTTTTTCTTCAAGCACTCTTGTTGTCATTAAAATACAAAGACTAGATATTTTTTTGCGACTGATGAGCTCGAGAAAAAATTAAAGACGTTCCAAAATAAAACCATATTGGGGTTTGCTGACAATTTGCACTTATATCCAATCCCTCAATGAACAGTTACTGCTTGCTGTGGTTTTAATGAGAAATTGAAAAGAACAAATCTGAAACTTCATCCAGGGCCTGGGCTGTTTTCAACCAGCCGCGTTTTTTCTGGCAGTCCGCTTACAATGTTCAGAACATTTTTTCTTGATGAGCTTATGTTGCGATAATGGAAGAAAATGGATTGTTGATGAAGGTCCATGACTTGTTGGTAAGCAATGATGTGGCTCTTTTTTAATTGAAAAAATTCATTGGTTTGGTGGTTGCTCGTGACGTGACAAGAGGATACAACTCCTTTGTGGAGGAGTTTTTAGTGCAAAAGTGCAAAGACACCAAAGTGCGAATTAACGTGCAAAGACACCAAAGTGCGAATTGACGCTTTTGATCAAATGGCAAGACTTTATTGTGTGAAAGCAGCAAGTAGACGGTTACCTGGGCATGTATTTTATGATGATATTCTTGATATAAGCTTTATATCAAGAGTTGGGTCATTAATGAGCGCATCCGCTAGAGCAGTGGTTCCCAAACTTATTCGAGCCGTTACCCAAATCAAGGTAGCGATTATGTCTTATTACGCTCAATATTTTGTGTCGTAAAAAAACAACCATTCATAATACAGAACAACATTGCGGTTTCGTTCCTCGTTAGCCCCCCAAAATGGCATATTATATTATCCCAAGGGGGTAATTTTCCCCCAGTTTGGGAACAACTGCGCTAGAGCAATATAAACGGCAGAGCATACGTGTATGCAAAACGTAGCATAAGAACTGACAGAGAACGTGTCATTTCTGTCTGAAAAGCATCCAGCAGACTTTTGCGGCCTTCAAAACTCTTACCATAGACCGGCGGTCAAACATCGGCTCACATGCTCTACTTCAATATGCAGAAATCGATCTCTTGACACCTTTTTGAAGTTGTAAGAAACTGTGTGTGGTGCTTGTACATGCAAAAAGTGGAAATCATATGCTTGAATAGGCTGCTGTATGTGCAACATATATGAGTTGTTTTACAACCGGGTTGCAGTGTAGGTTTTTTGAATTTCCAAATGAAAAATGCAAAATATTTTGAAAGTACTTTACAAATGAAAAATCACACTTGTGTGAATAAAATATTTTATATATCCGATGTTTACAACAATAGTGCGTCAATTGACGGGTTTTGTCCTTCCAGGCATACAAAAACAGCGGTCCTTCTAGTGTTGAGGAGTATACAATCCTTTAATAGTTTCAAAAGCCCTATGTCATCACTGGAATTAAACCTGTATTATTTCGCTTTTCTCTGGCAAAAGCAGTATGTATCTGCAAACACCAGTTGATCGAAAAATTACTGTACATTCAATGTTTGTTGGAAAAAAACATAGTAAAGAAACATTCAAGCAAAACTGCATTGCGAAAAACTATTTTGCTTTAGCAGAAAAAATACAGTATAATCAATCTTAGACTTAAATCAAATTAATGCCCTAATTCTGATGGTGACTTAAAGGCTGATCTACAAGGAGTTGACAGGAGTAGCCGCGCAGGATTCTTTGTTTGTTTTATTGCGCCCAGGAGTCGTCGTGCCGAGCCGTGCACGAGCGCAGAACTGCGATCTGATGAGTTCTTAGTTTCGCAACCCCAAGACTTCAACAAAATTGTTATCATTATTCAAACTGCGCGTTGTTAAAAGGTTTAACGTTACTAAAGCTTCTAATTGTTTGTAAAGAACTTTGGATTTGTGAGGCATAAAAATGATTGCCTTGCTGATATTGCAAAATTAAAACCAACCCGATCTGAAACTTGCTTTTAAGCTTATTTTAGTTTAGAATGGATGCTAAGTTTTTTGGCAGTGTATAGTTCCATTGTTTGTTTCTTCTTCGTTCTATCGCAGTTTGTTTGCACGTATCCAAAATGAATTTATGGAAATATAATATTCAAAACCTATTTGTTTTTGACCTGAAAACAAAACTCTGGTTGCTGCGTTTTCTGTATGGTCATCTGACTTATTCTCAAAAGTGGTCAAGTATCTTGATCTCCTTCCTGAAAGGCCTAACATCATGATGTTGTGTTATGACGCAGTAACACCGATCATTAACCAGTTTACAGTCACAAAAAATCTGAAAAATATAGTAAATGCATGAACGCAATTTCCAAAACAATACAAATACATGAATGGGGAGGAACAGACACACTTGATAAAACACTGGCTTCAAAAATGAAAAAGCATATCGGCTTTGTGTTGCGTTACCTTAATGAGTTTTCTTTGTGAGTTTCCCAAATACAATGAAATGAATTTTATTGAAGTTTGCTGTTTGATTTTTATGAACAGAAGTGTGTTCTGCCTTTTCTTGCCAAACCGTAAATATTTCACATAAAATGTTTTCTGCGGAGCTCATCTGTGGAAAGACAAACGCTATTAGTACATTTCAAAAACCTCTAGCTGGGTCTTAGCTTTAGTCTTAGTTGGCTTTAGATTGCAAAACATGTGGTGTTCAAAGCCGTTTTTTCTGAAACAAGTGGGTTTCCGCTTCACTCGTAAGAACTCACTTTTTACATTCGCTTTTTTGTCTCGGGAGGGAGGACAAGGAAAACAGCCTCAGGTAGCTTTGAAATACCTTATGCCATCAGGATTATGGTTTTCCGCAACCTGTGATGGCTCTGTTGACTGTTCATCAAGGCAGGACCAAGATGTTATCACGTTACCTGGTCCTTGATAGGCCTTTGGGCCACTTTCTCGTTGATATAATGCAACCGACAGGATTTGCTTCGCCCATTTTTTTGGAACATTCTGGTCAAATGGTGGAACCAACGTATCTGATATCTCAGCAGTGGAAGTATTGACTCGACATTTCAGGGATTTACGAATTTCATGGCTATACGCTTTGTCACAAAGTGTCACGCCTTCAACTCTCCGCAAAAATCCAATTTTTGAAACGCAAGATAGCGATCTTTCACCGACGTTTCATGATCATGGGTGAAGATCGCAACAAAAACCTGTTAAAGAAACTGAAACCTTTCTTGCAGGTGAAAGGTGCCGTTCTGTGACAGTGGAACGTTGAAGCTCATGAGATACTGCGTTTACTTTACCAATTAATTCGTGTATTAATATCCTTGTCCTGTCTCGTTAACGGCACCTATTTTTCACTTGTGAACATCACCACAAGATATTTGAAGTTCTAAATCTATTGCAGTGTGTTTCCTTTTACTTTAGCATACACTGACGTAGGTGTGTGGAGCCAATCAATACCTCTGTCTTGTCACTGCTAATATTCTTCCGGTTTGGTCACACGCAGCTGCTAACCGATCAAGTGCAAGTTGTGGGCCCTGTTAAGACGATGTAAGCAGCACCAACTCATCAGCAAAACAACTTCCGACTGTAGAACCCTTTTCGCATCGATTGTGACTGTCTGTCCATTCATATAGACCAGGCATCGCCTAATGTTTTTCAGACAGGGTCAGCTAATTTTGAGAACTAATGATTGCCGACCGGATATCCACTTTTCTCTTTACAGCGCAATTCATCAAGTGAAAGGATAAAAAAAATAATCCGAACCTGTTTACACGACCTAGTCTGTCATTTTCCTCATTTGTGCCACAGCGCTGTGGGCTGAATAACATGCCCTTCCTGGTTGCACCCTCTTAACAGCTTTTACCAGGGTTGACCAAACTACGGCACAGACAGTAGTTTCGTGACCCCTAGTAAATACTGTTGAGGTGAGTGTTGGTGGCATGCAACTCTCGTGAAGTCCAACACTCACGCCCCCAACACATTTTCAAGAAATCTTGGCAGTACGCCCAGGATATCTGCCGCTGACACCAACGACTACTCAGTAATTCAATGGTCTGAAAGTCAGTAAATCGTGATTGTCACTCTAGCCGCAACCTGTAGACCTTTTCATGAAGAACCTGGTCACATGTTTGTTCAAGTTCTACAAAACCATCGCAGACATCCTGGGCCTATTACCAAGATTTCTCAAACGTTTGTTGGTGAGTGAAACATTTGCTCTGCAGACCAACGATCAGGAAGTAACCATCACTTGGTAACATGTAGCTTGGGTTCAGTTATTTCGCAACGTTCTTATTAATGGAATTTGAATAGAGTGGTGGCTTTTGGAATTAAATAGAATGGTGACANCGACTGGAATTTGAATAGAGTGGTGTCATCGTCTTGAATCCGNCAGTTCCTTCCGTTAATTTTCTAACACTTGAAAATTGATTAAAGCCCNAGTAAAAATCTTAGCCATTTGTTTTGTGGGGGCATGGACACTTCAGCCTCATTACGGCTGCGCCAGTGGCTATAACCATTCGCCTCACCAGATGCGCGACAGGTGCAATGTAAGGTATCGTCTTGTGGATTACTGAATGGGGAGGCATCAACAAGTTCTCGATTGGGCCTATTTGGTCAAAGCTCGAGGCGGTCCTTGTTGATGCACGCAACGACCGATGCACGATAGTATTGATTTTTTGCACATTTCATGATGGAAACCTGCCGCATTCTACCCTTTGACAACGGGTCGCTCTATATTGAGGTACCACAAAAACGCGTTGCTGCATAAAATTTGTGCAGGAGCGGATTTTCATTGAGTCGACTGCATGCCTGTGAAGTAGAGAGGATTAATGTTGCACTCTCACTTTTCTTTTCGTGATGGGGCGGAGAAAGTTTTTGCTGTTCTGCCCCACCCTTCCCCCCACCAACTCTATGCTACATTTTTGCAGTTTCGTGCACTTTTATTAAAACGCCAAAAGACGAAAAGCGTTATGAACAATATCAATGCCTGGTTGGTGAACAATTCGCAGAGACAACAGTGATGAATCGCAAATAAGCAAAAGTGAACACACAAGCAAAGTAATCTGAACATGGCAAAACTAAGAAGGAAAATCTAGGACCAAATATTTTGCCGTATATAAATTAAGAAATGCTTCAAATGTGTGCTTTGCTCATCGTTAATTTATTTTTATTATTTCAGGAAATAAGCTTTCCATTTTGTTTCAACATGTTTTCGCTGAGAACCTGTAACATGGCCGGTGTCACTGCCTATTCTCATAAGTGTGATATTTAGCCATTCAGGATGGAGATAATCAATGATGCCAGTCCAATTTTGCGAACTCTTCAAATCACCAAACGGAAAAAGCAGCAACCAGAGTTTTGCTTTCATGTCAAAATAAATGCGGTTTGTCACTCTGAATATTATCGTGGATTCGTTACGAATACGTGTAAACACGCTGCGAAAAAAAGACGAAAGTAATAAATGTACTGTGCGTTGTCAAGGAAACTTAGCATCCAAGTTGAAAGGGGTTTAAAAACAAGACCTAGACGAATCCTTGGATTTTGTTTAAGCCAGTGGTTCTTAACCTNTAGAAACCCTCCGAACCCCGAGGTCATTNTTTCNAACCCTGCAGTTTGTTTGTTTCGAACCCTGCAGTTTGTTGTACAGTCATAACAGGAAGCAAAAATAGCAGCAAGAACATAAAAATAGTTACTGATTAGCTAGGTTACTGAAAGAAAATCAACAAAAATTTCAAACCAAACACTACATTGTTTTGTCAATGTTATTTCCTTTGTCACAATCTGGCGACAATCTTGGAGATTCGTGGCTTTGTTTCAGAAAGAGAAATCCCATTTCCTTTTTACAAGGAAGTCTCTTTCGTTTGATGTTTTATCAACCACCCGTTCAGAAAACGCATGCTCGCATAAATATGCTGTTACAAACAACAACAGAACAACGAGGGTAAATTTAGTGATTCGGGGATACCCTTCCATTTGGTATGGCACAAAACGTGTGAACATTTGTTGTGCTGAAGGTATGCTTTCGAATCTCGCATTCCTGAAGCTCGTTGACATCTGTGTGTTGATTTTTAGTGCCAGCACTTGCAGTGTCAAAGTAAATGGCTTTCATATGCAATGCTGGACACTGCCCTTGGTGAGGGAAGTAGTACTCAAAATGTCTTTCCAAATCCTTTAATAGCTTTTATGTGATTAAGGGCACCAACAATGTCGGAAAAACAAGTCAGGTGAGAAGAAAGCTTGACCCCTCGAAGTATTTAAATGCCTGTTGTGATATTGCAGAAGCTTGAATAATTCTGCACTCAAAGCAAAAATGCGACTTACAACCTTTCCACGAGATGTCCAACGAACTTCAAGAGGGTAGAGACAGACTTGTAATTGTGAGTTTGTTTCTTCATACAGCTGCATAACAATTTGATGATTGAGAGCGCTCCCTCAACACGTGATTAAGGGTTTCAAGAGTATTCATGGCAGCATTTTTTATACGAGTGTGTGTCTATGCATCATGGAATATGACGTGTAAAAGTGATGTGTGGAGTATCACTTTTAATCAAATCATTATAAATGAGTTAACTATGGTGAGAGTTATACCTAACTGACAGCAAAAAATGGAAGTTATTGCACAATATTACGTATTTACGATTTATTGAAAGTTTCGTGACGTGGACGATCATGTCCTCCTTGCACTTGACCCTATCTACAACATCTAGATAACTTCGATTTTCTTTTTCCTTGCTATAGCCTAAGTTAATGAAAGGAAACAACAAATCCAGCCATATATGCGCGGAGAAGCTACGCTTCTAACAAGATTATGATGGAATTGTTGCATCACAGAAATGAAGTGATTTAATATTAAATAGTGTCGTGATTAGCTTGCTGTGATCGTAACCGCACTTTTATCAAGCTTAATCCAAGATCTCCTATGCTGTACCTCTACTTATTTAGGGCATGGGCAGTGGTGCCCCAATCCACTAAAGTGAAGACTGTTCCACTTTGACAGATAGATTAGTTATTAATAAATTATAACCAAAACGTTTGCTGAATTTTGTAATTCAGAGGACCTCTGTCGAACCCATGAAACGGATCCGTTGAACCCAGGTTAAGAACCACTGGTTTAAGCGTTTAAATTATGCAGGGTCAGCAAAGTGTTGATTCTGCATGCCTCACAAAATCTTTAGTTCTTTACAATCAATTGGAACATTTAGTAATATTAAACGTTTTAACAACGCACTGTTTTGAATGATAAAAACGATTTTGTTGACGTTCCATGTGTCTTGTGGTTGTGAAACTAAGAACCCATAGGATCACATTTCCTAGCTTAAACATAAGCGTATGTTTAAAAACTGATGAGCGTATATTAGAGCATGATTCGGTTAATACGGTAAAAAAATAAATTTTTAGAAGGACTTTCAATTGATTTTTACTGTAAGACAATGAACTGAAAACATATTATTGCATAAATTAAATGTCATATAATTTACATTAACGCGAATTGAAATAGCTCTTGTCCTGAAACTGAACTAAAGTTCAGGCTCTATCTGAATATATCTTTCAAAACGTTTGAAAAGCAATGTTACTACATCGTGAATACATTCACGTTATTTGAAAAAGTACTTCCGGTTCCCAGCGTTCAAGGTGCTTGGTTACATTAATCGAATAGGCAGTAGGGTCCTGCGCGGGGGGATAACCCGTGCGGGTTACGGCTACNTGCATTTGCGAGGCGGGTGCGGGAACCTGCAGTGTTATGCGTGCGGGTGCTAGGCGGGCGCGGGTTGAACTTGATGCGGGTGCGGCGGGCGCGGATACGAAATTCTTTGTGCGGGTTACTGAATATTGACTTAATGCATGTGAAAGTGATATGAGCAAAAATGTACTGCTACAGAGAGATTATGGTACAAAGGTGTAAAGCAGCTGTGCCAACCGAAATGCCTTACTGGGCCAAGAATTATGTCACCATTTTGGTGAAAGGCGTCATTGAATGGCTTACTTTGCTCTTAGCAAACCATAATGTAATTTAAAGCTACTGAGAGCATTTGACTACTAACTGCATTGGTAACGAATGTATGGTACTTTTAATCACTCCCAAACTGTGATGTCATAAGCAAATCTACTGATGATGGAAGAATACGGTGAATTGAAATCAATTTTGTGCAGAGGCAGTGCCGGATTAACAATAGTACCAAATGTAGCAATTGAAACGGGTCCTACGCGGTCTCCTGTAATGAATCATTTTATTACATTTGGCTTGTATATAATACTTTTTTCAGTCTAAGAACTCAGTATTTTGCTAAATTTGCCATAAGTAGTAAGCGAAGGTTTTCAATTGAACGCTGTCTATGTCCAGAAATTCTTGTTTGATCCTTTTTATACAGCTACGTAACAAAAGACATAAGATTGCGGTCAGCGCCGGTGAACGCGATACACTCAGATTGTGATGTCACGATGCGAACTCGAGAAAGCATGCAAAGAGAAAAGCTAGAAACACGGCTGCTTTGCCCACACACTTCATGATTTAGCAGCTGTTGAAATTTTTTTTAAAGTTTATGCCACAGCCGCCCCCACCCTACCTTAATCCGGCACTGTGCAGAGGAATACTTGCGTAAAAATCAGAAAATTAGAAATTAGTTTTTTCACGGCGGTGCCTTTGGACATGTGGAAATCTACCAGTGCGTAGAACATGATAAACAAGCATTAAAGACTGTTGGATTGGAAATGCCGAAATTGATATCATAAAAATAATGTATTGCCCGTACACAATAATGAAAAGCTTGCGAGGCCGCATGCGCACCTCGCGTTTGACGTAGCTGGTGTCGAGACATTCTCTAGTGGTGGCGAGACCACAAATTGGAGTTTCCTGGTCTAAGTGATATTGCAGGAAATACGATCTGCGTAATGGCAACCAGCGCTGCTAATCAACGAGTGTTTACTATCGATGATCTTGTCGTGAACAACAGAAGAGCAAGTTTGCAAGAACTCTTCAGTGAACAACATACTCATTTTCAACACTGCTCTAAGTCTCTAAAAAAGAATCGCTGAAGTTTCACTAGGTTTCAAATTTTTACCTTATATTGTTTTGAAGACCTTCCGTTGGGTTTGAAATGAACCACTGAATGAACTGCCACGAGTGGTGGAATACATCGCATGAGTTTTTAGTGGATTTTAGACACACAATGCAGGTTTTCTACAAAAACAGGGGCTGATGCGGGTTGGGAAGGCAGGGTGGGCGGGGGATTAGAAATCTGCGTGCCCGGGAAGGGAGCGAACAAAAAATTTCAACCCGCGCAGGACTCAAATAGGCAATATAATTTATTTTTATGTACTGATTCATTTATCTTTCTCTAGTTACATCTATTTCCCAAACTTTTTTGCTTACACGATTGGCACGATTATCTTTTCCAAGTGTCAAATACGGGCCGCTTTGGAAAACGATAAAACCACTTGGCACGTGCCTGAGGTGTTCAAGATAGCGATCATGCGCCGTTGAAAACCTCTGGAACAAACGCGGGTCTTTTTCCGTTGTCGTAGTCTTCTTCTGTTCAGGGCACGTCGCGTTAACAATCAGCTCATATTCACTGTTAATTGAGACGCAGAGAAGCTCTCCGTCTATTTCTGTTCCAAACATACTAACG
>JGI24159J19872_10005631_pt1 | contig 16217 bp, 8 predicted proteins | sample Ectturendosymbi4_FD_19872 | JGI IMG/M metagenome (IMG submission 19872) | reverse complement strand
GGTTTTAAATTGTAAATTTCATTTGGGAATTGTGCTTATACTGGCAGTTTGCTTTACCAGTGTACCGTATGTTATCAATAAATGTTTTGTTATAGCCACATGTCTTCAACAGCAGTTTTTACTTTCTATCTTTAGTCAGAGCTAATAAAAAAGGAAAAAAATGTATACCAATTATTCATTCATAAATTAAAGGTGCGCATTATATACGAGTGCGTGTTATATTCGAATAAATACGGTACTTAAAAAAATCTACGTACTTCAAAACGTCTACAGTAGCTGTGCGGCGCCATGGCACTTTTTCTCATGGAAACTACGTAGGTCAACGTGTCGAGTCTCTGCACTCTTTTATTGTGCAAATATAAACTGAGATAAATCGCATGATATGTATATTGGATATCCTATTTTTTAAACTGCTCATGCGTAATATAACAAATCCCTGACGAAAAGCTGCAACATTCAGATCTTACAATAACCCCTAGGGATTTACCAGCACAGGTATGCATAGAATGGAGCCTGGATTTTTTGGACCCGGACTCCTCCTGCCTCCAACAGGATCAAGAGTGAGGGTTTTCTTTGCTGTAGCCTGAGCGGGATTGGATTTGGATTTTGTGTTTGCTGAAAAAACGTTACTGGTTGTTTGCTTGACTTATATTTATGCGGAGTGAAACAGGAATCAGATTGCTTATGTTATGTTGGTTCCGGATCCGGAGCGGATTTGGATTGAAAATTTGCAAAACAGGATTGGATCCGTACTCAAAGAAATCAGAGTCCGCACACCCATATTTACCAGGGGATCAATTAATTAATTATCGTTTTTGGCCATAATTTGTCAACCACTAAAGCTAGGTGGCTGACCAAGAGCTTTAAAGATGCTGATTTTCGCCTAGTTTATTTTAAAAGAAAAAACAAGTAAAGTAACACTTGAACTTTTTTCTCAGGACCTGATGACGTCATCTAAATATCTCTTGACCTTCCTCAGACATCACATCAGAAAATTCAAGCACAAAACGTACCTGGATATTTTTAAATCGAAGCTAGAAAACTTTCTGTTTCTTCACTGGTTTTCAACAGTTCTCTAGGCCTGTAGGTCGAAAGGTTATGATTGGGTAAAATCCGAGCCAAAAAGCCGTTTTATCGGCTTTGGCGGTCCTTAATTCTTTATAAAAATCTTGTGCAGACTTGTTCAAACTTTAAAGAGACTATGTAATTCATGTTTTGCCTGCAGAAGCTAACGACTTGGTCTTATCTTTCATAAAGACAAAATACGTTTTACAAACAAGCACTAACCAGAATACCCAGAATACAGTGAATCAAGGAATAAAATACGAAAATACTTAAGACTTTGATAGAGGAAACGCACTTGGCATGCTACATCAGGACAACTTAAAGCTTTGAAAAACTGTAAACTACTCCACATGGCCTTGCTACTTAACAGGTCGTTTCCGTTTTGATAAAAGTGCGTGAAAATCTTCTATGAAAATACAAAACAGTGAATTGAAATGAAGGCTTCTTTGTTGAAGTCCTGCAGCATTCTACTGTTTTGGCGCAACGTTACTGTACCCAACCACACTCTCTGCTACAAGTTACGCATAAATTATTACAATACATCTACAGGATTGCCTGTGGTTTTATAAAACAGGTCCTTTTCATTTAAGGGCCACATGTTTCGGTAAAGCTTTGGAAATCAGCCTGAAAAAGAGCGCACAGAGCAAAACACGACGTGACGCCTACTGCGTTGCCTTGTACAGTATATTATATAAGCACGTTGTTTACGTAGTATAGACGTTCCAAAAATAATCATGGCAACTTTATTCAATGAATGGCATATAAAATACGTCAACTAGAAACCCCAACTAACGTAAAGAAAGCAAGTTCGGATTGCATTTGCCCTGTGAGACCATTATTTGCAAGAATTGCTATCTCGTGTATTTTGACGAAATCATATATGCAAAATTAATACAAAACTGGTTGGAAAGGATGCATTTTTGCAAAGTTGCAAGCAGTGGCTTGTATAAGACTGATCAAGAAAAACCAACCACTGAAAGTTTGAAAAAAATGGCAAAAAAGAAAAAAACATTTGTGGGACCATAAATAACGGCATATTAGAATTTTAAGGCAGAGCCGCAGAGATCTGCCTGTTTAAGGCAGTGCTTTCAATTTTAATAAGATCAAGTAAACTTCTTATCGCAGCTAGCGACTCGAAAACGGTTTGCAGGAAAGATATTTTTGTAAACTATCAAGCAAAACGCCGTACAATTTTTTTCAAATCGTTAGCTGCTATTTTCTAAACTACAGTACAACACACCTTTTAATCGCTACGCACTGGCTGTTAATATAGCATCACATTCTTCCACACGATTACACAAAGTCAGTAGCGAAACACCTCTGAAAGAACTTCGTTTTTGCCCACCATTACAAGCCTTGTCCAGAAATATGAACTTACTAGCTTATAATTCAACACATAACTGCAAAAAATTGCTTATGATTAAAAACCAAAATTGATGAATACCAAAGTCCTAAATGGATTTATAACTATATAGCCTGTCTCTTACGTCTTTTCTATCACCAAGTTCAGAGTCGCAAAACACAAAATGTTCTCATTTTTATTTTCGTAAGTTTGAAGCCATTATTTTCCTGAGAGGCTGTCAGCACATACTTCAGAAAAGAATAGTTTTTCATCGCAAGCTTTGGCATGATGAATGCGTTTTTGTAAAAATGTCAGCGCTTCGAACATTTACCAGATTATTAGCAAGACGCAGAAGCTTCTGCATACAGACAAAACTTATTTGTANGCAGAAGCTTCNGTGTCTTGCTAACAATTGCCTTTAAATCACATTCGATCAACTCACTTTCAATCAACACACTCTCTCTCACTTTCAATGAGAAGAATGCTTTTATTTGCTGAGAACAGCTTTATTGCATCAGCGTTTTTCTCAAAACTTCATCTACGGCTNTGGCGATTCCCCTTTGCGAAGTCATTNGAAGAGTCGTTTGTGCCAGGCCGCCATTGCTGATCCTGTCAAAAACGGCAGTCCTTACTTCGATATTTTTACAGAAAATATTGCTGTTATCGATACTTCAATAGTTTATTCTGATTATTTATTCTGATTATTTATCAGCAGTTACTTCGTGACCTGCAGGATCATGTTAGTAAAAAGTAAGTCTGACTAACACCTAATTTGAAAGACCCATTGAATGATTCATTTATCTTCGCAGTCCAGTCTGGGTCTATACGTTGATCAAAAATATAGAACGATTGTCAAACAAGTTGTTTGTAATCCTTACCCACTGCCTGCGGTTGCCCGCACGATTTCGGTACAATGGAGATTGCATTCAGCGTTTGCACTTATCAAGTCAGTTCAGTTAGTCCTTTTAAAAAAATTAAACTAATTTTGTCCAGTGGACGATGTTCAAGCTTTTATTCAAACAATGAATGTTAGGGAGAAGGCAGCAGGATTGTTTTTTGTGGAAGTAATGAAGAATTTTCTCGGAAATAAAAAAGAACTAAATTATAAAGATTTTGCTGGCAAGGTGTTCTCAGCATTTCATGATTCGGGTTGCAAAATGAACATCAAAATGCGCTTGTGTCCAGTCATTTGGACAAATTTCGGATAACCTTGGAGCTGTCAGTGATTAACAGGGAGAGCGGTTCCACCAGGACTTGATGACAATAGAAGGACGCTACCAAGGTAGAGGGCTCCGCCATATCTTAGCAGACTGCTGCTGGAGCATTAAACGTGATTGTTCGGGAAAACTGTACAAACGCAAGAGTTACAAGCGCCAATTTTTGCCCTGACACAGGTGCTTGCAAGTAGATTTTGCATCATATCAAACAGATTTTGCATCATATCAAACATAGATAAGCTAATTGTCTACACTTTTTCAATGGTATTCATGTGAAAGTATTATTCATCGGTTATATCCCATTTTTCTTGTTAACAATCCTTACTCGTTTTCAATACTTCGTGTAGCATTTATTTGTAAGTTTTTTCTCTAGTGGTAATACACACTGTACTGCTACATATTGATATTTTTGCGCTGTGTTTTCTGTGCTAGCCGTAAATCCACTTGGTTAAAATGTCGCTTGCAAAAATTTTGCACTGCACAAAAAATGAAAAACCGTTAATTGCAAAAAAAATTATAACTTACCGAAGAAAACTAAGGTTAAATTTGAAATCAGCATCCCAAAATTTAGTAAGAACAAGTGTTTGCATCAATGCAACAAAATTTTTGTTGACCAGTGTTATCATTTTGGAGTAGGCCTACGGTTGTGAATTGCGTCAGAATTGAAACCGGTTTCAAAAACCAAGCTTAAATTCGTACTTGAGTTAAAATCTCAATTCGGCTTCTAGAAAATACCGTACCATTATCACCAAAAATTAAGGCCACTTAAATACTGCCCTACGATTTAATTTTAAGCATGCAGTAACACAATGTTTCAGCAGATCTTAAACTATCGCTACTTTCACTTAATCTTTGCACATTATTTCACGCAAATGGTAATCGATCGCAGCATCGTTCGATTAGTGAGTGACATCAAGTATCTGTGTTAGGCATTTCTGGGAACAAAAGTTGCTTGTCCAAAGTGGTAAGGCATTCCTTTCCTAGTACGTGTGATATGATCAGCTTTGTTTGTTTCTGTTCTCGATACATAGAGTCAATGCGACTATGACAATTGCAGTGGGTTAATTGTGACGTTGATTTGAGACCACCAGCATGGTGCGAAACAAACGTTCTTTTTCACTGAATGACTGTGAAGGGGATGTTATGTGTGTGAGAAAATAGCATGTCACTGCAGCATAGCAATATACTGAATTCTCGCAATTGGTTCGTAGAAAGAGAATAGTCATATTTCACAACAGTCTGCGCTGCTGAGGAAAACGTGATGCTGTTTAGTCTTATAAAACCTTTGTTAGGAGTTGCACCTTCATGAATCACAGTCACGAGCCACCACTGATATGTTGTATGTTTTTTCAATTTTCAATATTCTTTTCAACAGATAAAAATTATCAATAAATTTTTCTGTAACTGTTTCCAATGTACAGCAATTTCTTAGGCCCCTTTATGGTGCGGAACTCNGTTTGATACGATTGGTCTAATAAGCTTAAAAGCTGCCCTGCAGCTAACTTCCTAGAACTTTCGATAGTGATTTTAAGTCGATTNCTGCTGCATACCTTCTATTCGCAGTCACAACATTGTTTTATTTGTGTGCGGTATGCACATAGTCGTAGCGGGCAGAGCATAACTGGGGCTACAAATTTTTTTCCATCTTTGAAACGATTTTTGTCTGAAAACGAAATGTATAGGGTTGCTACAGCCCATCCTGCTCTCCAACATCTATGGTTGTGTGTGGGATGTTTACTGCATATTTTCCACTACTGATTGTGTGTTTAGCGTTTATAAACAATAAAATTTGAAATGTAGTTGATTGAAACCGAATTTTACCTTTCACAACATGTTTTGAAAAGGTTTTTAATGCACATCATCAAATTTGCTTCAGACGAATAATGGCACTTGAAGCAATTGATGTTTTTGATTATGTTCAGAGAAAAATCTCTATTGTGCACTTCGTTCTCCTTAAGCTTTCTATGGCTTTGCCCAGCTCGAACAGAAATGTTTACAAAGTAGAATCTGCAGCTTTATAGAGGTCTCCTGTTATGCTTCTTTTGCTCTTGTTTTCGTGGTTTCATTGAATGCCACAACCTCGCTAAGTACCATAAACTTGCCCATGGCAATCAGCTATAAGCTCGCTGTAACCGCAACCAGGAACAGGCCACAGTAAGCCTGCATGTGTCTGCATTGTGTTTACGAGAAAAACCAAGCGTAAATTTTGTTGTGCGGGCTTATGCCTAAAAAATGAAAAATCTCAATCTGTTTGTAACTTTTCTTCTGGAAGTGGTTTATGCTGTATGTGATATGTTCGCAGTAAATATTTTTTTCACAGGGCTTACGAAGCTGTTTAGGAGAAAAAGGCTTTTACGCTCGAATGTCACGACGACGTCTCTGTGACAACCAAGATTGCCGACGTTTAGTTTAGGGCAGCATCATAAGTCACTCAGAGACCGATTTCACCGTTTCGATCAAGCGCCGTCTATCCGCAGGTCAACCGAGTATCATGGAAAGGCAACTTTAAAAACGGTCGTGTCACGGCAGGAGAATTAATGCATGGATAATCTTGTTGCTTGAGATACATGTGGTTAATACTGCAACGCAGACAAATGTCGAGGAAAGTGAAGAAGCATTGCTAAGTATTGCTGCAAGCACAAAACCACGCTGCACAAAACAATTCATCTTCAAGGCTAGAAGCGGACGATTAGATAAAATACAGAGCCTTATGTGTTGTGGACACGAAAGCAACTGTGCTGATTTACTTCATTATTTCAGGTAGTAGAATTTTCAGTCGAAAATCAGCTGCAACAATTTGTCATGTGTCAAACATGAGGGAAGTTAACAACTACAAAGTCATGTATGACAAAACTTTTGATTTCTTTCAGCATAGCCAGTAGTTTATATTATTTGCTATATTTTATAATGATTGAAAGCGAACTTGCTCAAAAACGACAAAGCTTTACTTTTGGGATGTTCCTCGTGTTTGCGTTGCTGGTCTTGATAACAGAGCATACAAAAGGGTGCATCGTGCCTGAAAGAAGAACCAAATTTGGTGATTTTGCTAAAAGGTACAAGTGCATGGTTTACAAATCATTCAACAAAGTGCAAGCGCCTTTCTACCACTTACCTTAACGATTTAAACTGTTATTTGTTTTATTTGACATACTGACTGTCTTTATATTGAAGTTGAATGCAAACACTTCGATTTCGTGTTGCCTTAAAGCAAAAGGTATTGTACGTAAAAGGGTTTAGAATAAATCCTACAGAGGAAGGAATTTAAGGTGAACGTGAAAGATTACGTTTCATTACCAACTTTAAACGTATTATCAGTCTCGCCAAAATTTTATCATTAATTTTCTCCCACCTGCAAAAGCTGTCAAGATTATCCCAACAATTTAATCATTAATCGTTGGTCAATATGATCTAACGCTATTCATTCAAATTAGATGGTAGGAGCTCTTCCTCTAATTAAGGTATCAGTCGATCAACCAGTGTAGAACTTGTGGCCCGTTATTAACTTGTTTGCAACAGTTGCTGGTCATCGCTAAATAGTTTTATTGGATATTTGAGAATATTTCGCCACATTAAAATTTTTCTGAAAACCGTTGGATAAGTTTACTTCCTTAAAAATCTTCAGCAAATCTTCTCGTTAATTTTAAGTTTACACAACTGCTATTATTTTTGTTGATGTTGAGCCTACGTTAAATTTTTCCCCAAAAATTTATATTATTCCATTACTCCTTATTTTTAGAGCTTTCGAAAATAACTTTTTTAGATCTTGCAATGGTCTAGGTCGGTTTATCATCTTTTTCCATAATTTTCACTAATGCGTCTGTTTACTTTTGCTATTATGACGCATGAACAAAAATTATATTATTATCCTCAAATACTTTTTAATGACAAGTAAACATATTAGTGAATGGTTTTGCTATAAAAAGAAACAACCCAATGACGCACATGAGTTTGGGCGTTGGTTCACGAAAGAGTAAAACCCTGAAGGCAAATTCCTAATCTCTCATGGATGAATGTCGTCCACCGCTGAAATGCTACAGTCTTGCAGAGGCATAAGAACTGATACACACGAGTGCTTCAATTTTTGAGCCGGACTTGACCGTAAACGTGGTGTTTCACAATCCACACAAATAAATAATGACGCAAAGCATATACCAGTGACATTTGGNACTGCAGAGCGCGGNGCATTGCGTCCAAACAAACGCTGCTGGTGTTGGTGCTTCAGCGCTCTGCAGCTTTGAGACGCGGACTTGGTTTAAGAAAGGAGTGCCAACATTTGCGTAATTTTGACCGCACCAAAATCATTATCTGCAATTACCGTGGAACAAACTGATGTCTGTTCGTCTCNAACCAAAGATGGGACAAAGATTAAAGCCTGAGTNAGGTTTTCACTTCACCCGATTACCGATTGTAATCGGTTGCTTGAGGCATATGAAGTAAATGTGTTTATAAAGAACGGTTCTGTCACGATGGCGGATTTCTGTGTACTTCAATCAAACAGCAAACATGTTTATCAGTCATACTTTTATCAGCAGTTAAGCTGTTGCTGGTAGTTGTAAGTCTACACTTCATTCGCATCAATAAACTTCTTATTCAATTGCATCTTCTTCAAGCACAAACGTTTTGAAGAACTTTGAAATCAAAATCACCACCTGAAAACACTCCAACACAAGATGAAGTTCGATTTTTAAAAACAAATAGTATTTCAGGTTTAGATTTTTTTAAAATCACATCTGATTTTAGATTACTAAATTTGAGTAGGCGCTGACTAAAACCTACCGCGACGTGGTTGTATTAAGTTTAGTAATTATTAAAATTTGCTTGTTTTCACAAGGAGCAAGTAATCGGTCTTGATTCAAATGGGAAAATTTCGTTAAAAAATCAAAAACACAAATTTATCCACAACTTTCTACCGATCAAGCTACCATTTACATCGCATGCACTTTTTCTTTTCAACATCTAACTACAGAATGTCATATAACTTCACGATGTCAAAAAGGACAAAGTCACTAAAAATTTTTTAAATTCAGAAACAGAAAACTTTCCTGCACAGTGAATTGAAATTTGAGCAATTCACATGACAAGAACAATAAACATTTCAGATAAAGAGCGCTAGAAATTAAAAGTTTTGTGGTTTTGTTGCATTGAATGTAGAAATACCGCATTTTTTACGTTAAGGCATTATTTACAAGGAATCTATGCCGTTTGTTAAAAACATAACTAAATATTTCACTTTCTTTTTCGAGTTGCGCAACTCTACTAATTGTTCCCAGTGAAAAAATTTCAAAATCAATTTTATGAAGATACTCTTACTATATTCGGTATTGCTGGAAGTCGTCGACTTTCACGAAATTTTGCAACTTGGATTTCAACAACTTCAAGTAACAAGCACGCATTTAAAGGGTGTATTCAAGTATTCAAAGATTATGACTAACGCTCGAGCAGCGGTTTACTCTCGCTGACATTAACCAAATCAGTGGATGAGATATTTGAAAGGTTAATCGTGACGTAACTACAACGTTAGTGTTTCCGAACTTTAGAATGACTCGCACTGATGTGCATTTACGTGTCGTGATTGTAACATTTATTGATAGCTATAGTTTTTGCGGTTGACCTTACTAATCACAGTTAAAGGATGAGTGCTTAAAAGAAGTGCCCATTACGTGCATCAGGACGCTGATCGAAACATTTTAGACTTGTCATATTGTTTTATATAATTGTCATATTGTTTTATAGAATGTCATATTGTTTTATAGAATGTCNTAGCGTACAGAATGTCATATTGTTTTATATAATTCCTGATGATTGCTGGTGAAAAATTCAAGATTTTTAACTCATTAAGGTTAACTTCATCACTNAGGTCTCGTGACATTCANAACCAATAATCACTGATCTAAAATTCGNCAGCCACAAAGTTTTGTTCAAAATTTTTACTGAGAGAGTTAACCACCTGCTTGGAATGGCCTGAACGAAGGAAGTTGACGTATCATAAAGATGGTGGTACGGTATGCTTCATGAAGGATAAGAAATGCTATTTATTGATTTCATGGAGGAATACCATTTGTGACGTTATAGATATAAACTAAACCACAGTAACTTGAGTTACTGTACTTTTAACCATGCATCAAAGGATTAGTAAAGACCAACCACGAAATCTCTGCAGTAATAGAAAATGCCACCAATGACAGAAACGTCCATCTACATGTTACTGCAAATAGACCCCTTTGCGGACTGCAATAATCTTGTAAAAATTGCAGATAGATTCCTTTGCTTTTCTCACATGTGGAGAGTTGTTAATCTTGTAAAAGCAGAAATTTCTTGTATTTGCATACAAAGCTACCATTCCAAGTTCTCTTCAGTTTATCAGTGAGATTTCCCTCGAATCATGGTGCCTGTCAGTTTTGGAACAGATTCAGTTTTGGAACAGATTTCACACTGTTTGAGTGAAATCGTAGGAGATTTAAGCAAAAAGTGTATTTGATAGCAAAATACGCTTTCATGAATGGAATTTTTAGTTGGAAAGCTTTGCTTCTTGTCGTTTTTCTCCATCGCTTGATTTCTGTACCAATCCACAAAGTTTTCTTTGAGCTGACTTGTGCGACACACTCGCATAGCTTTTGTTAAAATTCAACACAACCAAACCGTCACAACTGCATAAAAACTGATTCCACTTTTGTGTTGGATGCCACATGCCAGAGATGCAAATTTTGTCAAAACCAAGTTTTCTTGAATTATCTTCACACCACAAGAATTTTACTCTGTTTTTCTTAGATCGGATGTCGTCGTTCGTGCCCAAGCAATATCTGTTGGTTCTCGCAATGCCCAGGCCAAATACATAGCAACCTTTCGGGTTACTGGATTGTTTACCAACAAAACTGGAGACCTTACTGTTGGCTTTTCTTTGAAGTGAGTATACAGACTGCCGATGTGTTTCTGTGGTGATAGCACGCGAACCGAGACGCAGGAACTTTAAATATACGTAAAGAGGATTTAAAAGTTATGCAGTTTATGTGTGTATTTCCGCCATTTTTGCCAAATGCTGCTTATAATTTTAAAATTCAGAAAATCATACAAACGCAAAAGTTATCACGTAGCAATAATTTGTAAAGCTCATCTGTAGTGATGTTAAACACATTTTAGCAAGTAAGTTCCTCTCTCAGATGCCTTGATTTTTTTGTCATAACCTTCAACTGTTGTACAGCAACATTTTCTCTATTGTGCATCTTGATTTGCAGACTTGGATTTTTTGGCCCATCTCCCACTTGTTTTCCAGTGAAACCAAGACAAAAGGTTATCCTTTTTCTTAAGGAAAAGACGAACTCTAAAGCACAAGACAAGTATACGATGCGGTACAACCCAGTACCAGTTTCAAAAAGAAACGTATTCTTTTTCGGAAAAGTCATAGCAGGTACTCCTTATAGTGGACTCCATGCAACAAGATATTTTCGAAGCTTCTCTGCATCAAGCTTTGTTCAGGCTTCTCAATTTTTGAATGTGCTTCCCGAAAATGACTGTAGGCAATTGTTTTTAGCAGCGAAACGTCAGGAAATCGACAACATTGTCATGGCCGAGAGTGGTGACGCAGTAATTTTCGAACGTGACATTACAACCGTCAGTTTTTGAAAACTACTCTATTTTTGTCAAATTCATGCGCAGTTTCTAAAAGTAGTGTCAAGTGCACATTCATATAATATGAAAACGTTGTTGTTTTTAAAACAAGATGGACATTGTCTGCAATGAAGCATATCATGTTTAATTGTTTGCAGATTTGTTTTTGCCAATTTGCGGAAAAACAGTTTAATGTTGATGAAAAGTGACTTCCTGAAGATTCACAAGATCGGGAATTACTTTTCATCCACATGTTTAAGACAAATTGGCATTTTGAAAACTTTGTATGACTTTACTCATTTGCACTAATATGTGTCATGTATTCAAGAGTTCTCAGATGTCAAGAAAAGTTCGTGAGGATTTTGTTTGACTTTTTTGGTTTTTGAAACAGAATTCCTGGATTATGCGCTGTTATTATTCTTTGTGGACATTGTTTGAGTCAAAAAGTCCCAATAAGTATCGTATTTAAAATGATGTTTCTATCTCCAGGACGAATTGCTGGCAGAAGAGTTTTGCAGTCCGGTTGTTTACCTCCTGGCCGACCGAGAAAAGGAAAAATCCAATGCACGAGAAATCGAGTTCGCTGCCGCGTGGTGTGCAAGAAAGGGTTTGTCGCGACAGGTGCTTCAGTAAAAAGGAAGTGCAGTATTTTGACTGGACGATGGAATCCCCGAAAATTGCCCCGCTGCATACGAAAACCTCGAGGGACTGTGCGCAACGCTAAACCACCTATTATCATCGCCGGAAATCGAATAAGCCTGAGGCAAAGTCTAGTTTCTCGACTGTGGTCTCCAGGTAGAAACCGTGCAATTTCAAGTGGAGCCAGAAATACCGAAGAAGAAGAAGAGGAGGAAGAAGAAGAATCTAGGCTTTCCCCAACTTTGCTTCCAAAGAAGATTATACCGACTAAACCGCAATCTAAGCCATTCATCACAACAGCGTCAATTTTCAGCGGCAGAAAAGGAGAGGCAGCTCTTCATGACACCACAACTTCACCGTCAAGTGTAGAAAGACACCTTTCAAAAGGTTCGCCTACCGTAACCAGTGCGGTTCCTGATCGTGATAACAAACCGAAAGATGAATCTTCTTTTCGCAAAAATGGAGACGAATGGACAAGTGATGGCCTTCTATACAAACCACTCATGTCGGCGAACAAAACCATATACGGTTGTCCAACATACAACGGCACAATCACCATTAATAGTAAATGGCGCGGCGGGTTTAGCGGATTAGCCTACTTCGCTCATCTGCCAAACGACNTACTCGGTGGTTGGTTGGTGCGGATTATATTTGACACACCTGTCGCGAGCTTAGAAACTTACACGGTGAAGTTTTACGCCGCAGCGAAGAGCGGGAAAGAATATTGCTTGGCACCGAAGCCCTACACTGTTGATTTATACGCAAATCAGGTGAAGGCCCGCTACAAAAGATTTGAGTGCATTAAAAAAGCAAAATGACTCTGGTCTATAGTTTGTTTTTTAACGACTTTTGCTTGGATGCAATGAATTACAGAGTGATAATTACTTCATGAGTTACATATTCACTCCGATGTTGTAAATCCTTTCAAATTGTATTTTGATGTTTTACAGGATCTTACTGTCAGCTTCAACGGAAAATTACCCTCAGACGCATCTTCTTTCATCCATGGTACTACAACATTGCTCGGAATATGCTCAGAAACACAGGTGTCTGGTAAAAACGTTGGCTTGCTTCTTCCAACGGACAACATCGCAACAAACTTGGAAGACGCGTGGGTGACCGACCGGTATGCACAGATAGACTGAAAAAGTGCTTGATTTTAAAGCAAAAGCAATCTGAATTTCAGGAATTGAGTAAAAGCAATCCGAAGTTTATTGCCTAAGTCTACTGCCATAATTCAGCCTTTTCAAAATTTGTAAAAAGATAGAACACTCTGAAAAGTGCAACAGCATGTAAGAGGTTTTGGTAAAAATGGACTTTATGCTTTATAGTTGTTGGACTTTATGCAACGTCCAAGCTTCTTTTTCACAGCAAACCAAAGTGAGGTTTAAGAGCAGTGCGGAGCTGCTTAAAACATTCTTCCAAGTGCAATACTAATTCAACAACTTATGAAGAAGTGAGAGTGAGTGTGACAGAAACTTGCACAACAGAATACAAAAACGCTGCTGAGGATCATTTACAGTACAGATATTACTCAAGAACATGGGCGTACTACCATATGCCGCATCAATGAGTCCTTTGTTTTAAGATAATTATTGATAAAAGTGGTTTCAATCTTTCCAGGGAAATATTTTACTGATCAACTACCCTTTCCGTCAAATCATTTTTTACTTTGGGGGCACCTTTTTGTCCCAATACGTTTAATTATGTCTTCACACGACTACAAGTAAACAGGGCAGGACCAACGAAATTTCAGATTTACAACCAGTTTAGTTTACTTTGCCAGTTGTAAAATTGCATCATTATTAGCATACAAATGAAATTAGGCGCTGAATGAATCATGAAAAGCTGCAATCACAGTTTCTGTTGCATTATCAAGCTTTCGCGTTTGTTTGAAATAGTTCTGACATGACCTCAAAAAATACGACCACTGGAAATCTCGAATTTACTGTGAAAACCATGTAAACATTAACCATTTGGATAATCTCATGCACTATGCAACTTTTTTTGGGGGGATTAGGGGCAGAATCGCTTAGTTTATACCTCCTGGGAATGACGTCATAGGCCACCGCCAGGAGACGTCTGGTAATGGTGGTATCGTCGCTTAAATTTACAATTTGTGGCTACTTATTTGATGTTTATCTCAGCATAAATAATGCCATTTCGGCGGGAAGTTTCTACGTTTCTAGATATTGTCTGAATTTTGGTGTAATTTGGTTGTCTCAGCCAGTGGTGTCCTTTTTCAGATCTTCGCTTAAATTTCAAAGGAATTTGGAAAGGCAGTGGGAAAATCTGTTGCTCTATTTGTCTTTCTTCTGCAAGATTTTTTCATTATAGCGGTTTATAAAGCATCTTAATGTGGGTAGTCAGTTTGTGGTTTGGTCCCCACAACAGAAAAAACCTTGGCAGTCCACCTGTTTGAATTTTTCCTTCCTGTTGAAGACCGTGGTAAATGCGTTTCTGTGTTTCCAGGTTAATACTTAATGAAATTAAACTCGCAAACAGTACTGTTGCAGGAAATTCTGCCCTATCTTTATGCTGCACAATTACTTTTATTAAACGCTACCATATCTTTCCAATAATGCTAGAAACACAATAGAGACAGTATTGCTTGTGATAATAGTTTACTACAGCATGTGGTCAGAAGCAAAAGCCCAAATTTACTCCAATTTGAAATGGAACAAGCTTTATCGGTACGGGCAGATTGATAGGAGAAATAATCGGTGCATCTACAGGGTGACCCCAAAAAAACAGAGCCCATAAAAATTTTATTAAATCCTGCAAAGATTCAGTAAATTACAAGCACTTAGCAGGTTGTGAAACCGTGCTCAGGTAAACTCTGCCCAATTTGGGCAAACGGTTCTTTAATTTAGTTTTAAAAATAGTTAACGTTTACGTAGAAAGCTGGTTCTGTCAGTAGCTGCATTTTATTAGTAAGCCACATAGCTGCATTTTTATAGTAAGTCACGCCAGCAACCTTTGACCGAAGCCAGCAGGGGAGTAGATCACACGAGTGCTACTGTCAGGACTGACAGCGTAGATCAAAATTTTTATGGGCTCCTGCTCAACTCCTGCTGGCGCGAATTGCTCCTGCTCAACTAGTGGTTTTCATTGAGAAACAGGCAAGAGAATGTATGACGCTTTTACGTCAGAGGAAAAAAATTGCTTTTGGCTAGCCAGATGGGCTAGGGCCTGCACCTCGTGCGTGCACTTGTGGTAAAAGGTCAAAGCATTTTATTGACGACATGATGAACCTTAAACTTCTCTTTTTCTCACGAAAGTTTCTAGAACTTTATGTTAGCCAAAAAAGGCTTGCTCCTTGTTGTGAAAGGTCAAACCATTTTATTGAGGACCTGAACTTCAAACATGAACACAATCAAATGCCAAGTAAACTTTTTCTATATACGTCTGACATTTTTTCTTGGCCTTTTTGGGCCGACGTTACCAACGGTGAAGTTTTAGTTTTTATTGCCATTTTTGTCCAAGTCTACCAACGGTGAAAGTTTTGGTTTTTATTGACATNTTTGTCCAAGTTTACCAACGGTGAAAGTTTTGNTCATTTTGGTCAGGGTTTCTTTTATTGGCCACTTTGGCTATGAATACCAAAGGTGAAAGTTATGTGATTTGGAGTTTGCCTNTGAGCAATCTCTGGCATCCCCCTCCGCCATACGCGAGTTCACGTTCGCCGGAGGCAATTTCTGGCATCCCGCTGTGCAAACAGGAGTTCGTACTCCAGGAGGTAACTGTTGCCATGGGATTAGAAATACTCATATATACGTACACCGGTAGGGAAGGTGAGCGTTTGCATGCAATTTGTTGTAAAGCACACTTGAGCATTATTATTACACAACCGTAGATGTGAAGGTGATTTTCTGGGCGCGCTATGTGCGGGCCCATAACCATCTAGGGACACACAATTCTGGGAGGGGCTCAAAGTTTTTGAACTATGTTTAATAGTTTTAAACTATGTCCAGCACATTTTTTCAAGGGGACGAAAAATTTTAGGGGGGTTTCGTCGTCCCCCACTAGTTACGGTCCTGCATACGTGTCCAATTACGTGGTCGAGTGCCGTATGTGAGACATGAAAGTCAATAGCAGTGCCGCGATAAAACTGATTGTCCAACAATTGTCGTAAAGCATTTGCCCGTTTTGGGCAAGTTTACCTCATGTGCTTGATTTTGCTAAAAAATTTGCCCATTTTCGGCAAGGTTGATTTATGTGGCTGAAAATTGCAATGAAAATAGAAAGAATTTCGCTTAAAAGCACTAGTGTTTCTGTATGCTTTCGAGGAATCAGTCGACTGCCATCTGCTTTCGTCTTTTTGCGATGATTCAAACTTGCACATATCT
>JGI24159J19872_10005630_pt1 | contig 16217 bp, 13 predicted proteins | sample Ectturendosymbi4_FD_19872 | JGI IMG/M metagenome (IMG submission 19872) | reverse complement strand
TTTTCCTTGAAATGTCACGTTTGGACCGAGCTCGTACGTTGTGGATCTAAAATGATCGTAAATACTAATTTTATGAGATATTATTGTGACTTTCATAGTGAATCCCAACTTTATTTACAGGTCAGAAATCTCCACAAAGTCAGGCTAGGACGTAAAATGCCTCCACTCTTCATCTCGGTTCAAAACAATGGAGTCACCAGAGCCTATTTCCACTAGCTTGAACAGCTAGCGAAGAGTTTACTAATAGTCAAATTAGAACACGGAAAAGCCCTTGGCACCCCTGGATTTTCAAATTTGATATTTTCCTAACATTTTTCTAAAAAAAATGTTTTACTCTTATTATCGAGTTGGTAAAATAAAATTTCACCACTGGTGGCCCCGCTGGAGAAATCTACCATTACTCTCCTTGGTAAATTTCTTTCGACGCTCAAAAACGACATAATTCTAGAATAAAACCTTATGATTCCAGCATTGTAACTTTGTACTTGTAGCATTGTCAGTTTTGGAAACCCGAGTCTAACCTCTAAATGTCTCACAAGGCAGTAGTTACTGCCCAACATACGATATTTCCGGCACTGGGTAATAAATCTAGATTGAATATGGAATGAGGATGCGTTTATGAACGCCAAACTAAATTTACTTGTGAAATGAATTGTGACTGACTTACTGTTGCAATTAATTTTTGTGGCTTACAACTATGGTTAATACGTGATTCTCAATTGAAAATATGAAAAGGTAGAAGAAAACTTGTAGTAGTAGGAGGATCCTACTATCCTAGCAAACATAACCACCGGCCAATTCGTGTATTAAAGATGTTTTTTGGGCAAGAAACCTCTCTAATCAGTACCTACCCCTAAAATTTTATTTTTTGAAAACCGACTTACTTTATTGCTAAAATTTAACAAATTATGATGATCACTCAGAAAACCTCAGTTTCTCAGGGATCTTTAACAGCCTCTATGTGGTAACATACCAACCACAAATGATAGAGAAAGGTTTTTAGTTTTCTATTTATGTCAATTTTAAGGTCATTTTTTGCGTAAGAACAATCATACACTGGGCATTAATGAGTCAATCAGGCCTGTGCTGCAAAGTGGTGAATGGTTTGTTGTGACTGTTGAATACAGGCCCATAACCAGCCTGGGACACCAGGGGGGGAAGAGTTTTCTGAAAAGGGCCCATTTTTTTAGAACTATGTCAAACACATTTTCTAGTGGGGGCAAAATTTTCTTCAGTGGGAGCTTCACCACTGTGCTCACTAGTTACGGGCCTGGTGCAATATTTTTGTGTTTGTGTTGCAGTTTCGACGTGTTAGACACCGTTTTGTGAAGAAAGTCCGTTTGGAGTGCACTCCAACTTTCTTTCTAATTTTCAAAAGGGGATTGAAAAGTAACCATCCGTGCACAGTTTTTACTTTGTTTTACATGTCCATTTTCTTTCAAAGGATGTTTTCCTGTGCCCATCACAAATGGTTGTGTATATTTCAAAGATTTAAACTATTTGTTTCTTCATATCTTACGATGCTACAAAATTATTGACACAGTTTGGTCTGCAGTAATCCAAAGAACGTTTCTTGTCAGATATAGTCGGAACGGCAATAGAAAGATGCCACAGCTAATAAAATGGAAATATCTAGGATAAAGAAGCCTTTGCCAAATTAACAAATGTTTTGTGAGACAAATCAAGGCCTTGAAGGTTAGAGTGACAATTTATTCATCTGGGGATGGAGTAGCTGTTGAATCATTTGATATCAATTCGTCAGAAAGCGATTCATGTGAAGGCTTCTTTGCGCAGCAGGGTTTATCAACCACAGGCTGCTCCTCATCATCTCCGAGTTTTGCAAGGTTGATATCAGAGTCGGTTGTTCTATACTTTGTGAAAAAGCTATTGACGACAGTCGGATGATTTCGAGTTTTCTTCATCGGAACAAGACCCGGGGGCCATTCATTGCTTTCCAACTCTTCACTAGAACTCTGAATGAAAAAAATGCTTGCACATGTTTACATTGATAAGTTACGAAAAAGAAACAAAACCTTTTCCAAATTTTATAAAAGCGGTATGTTAGTTTCACATGAAAGTAACCAACACAGTGCACGAGCCTATTTTGCTTTGCTTGTGCTTTTTGACATATAAGCAGAATTATTCCGAAAAGTGTTTAAGTTTCAAAAGTTGTTTTCTTGATGTGTCTTTAACGCTTTTTTTTAACACTTTAGGAAATCTTCTTCTTGAATAAAACTCCAGGGAGGCTGGAGATCTTTGCAGAGGCGGCAAAAATCATCAACAAATAATTCCTGAATGGTAGAATTGCACATTGCACACCCAAAATGAGCAAACGTAAAACAGGTAAAAAATTTCTATTCGCACATGCAGAACTACCATAAGGTATTGTAGCTTAGGTTGATATATTGTGGTTCAGTCAGGGCTGCTAAAATAATTCCATTACTTTCTCACAGCTAGGTCAGTAGGAAAAATGTTTAGTGGAGTTCATGTGATGATTACTTTTCTTAATACTTTTTTATGACGGTGTTTTGCCATTCCAACAATTCGTGGTGATCATGATAGATGAAATTATAGATGGTGTTATAAGTTTCGTACCTTTTCAAAATTTTCTTTAACAACGCAACTTTGATACACGTCAAAACTCTAGCAAAAAAGGGTTAAAAGAACTAAAAACGATTCAGTAAATTTTTCAAATGTTTTGGCTCTGTGCAGAATGTAAGTCTATAAGAATACGAAATTGTTATTAGATTCATGCAAGCATAAACTTCAGTTCATTCCAGAACTTGTACATTCGATTTGTTTTCCATAAATTTCAGTACAAAGACTTTTTTCAAAAATGTTTAACGAATTTGATTAGATTGCTATCATAGTGAATAATTCAAAAAACTCAACCTTTAGTTTAGTGACAGCCATAATGTACTCTGTTGCTTTGTGCTGATTTTGAAGAAGCTCCGCCGGAAACGTCTTTGCATTATCTTCACTAAGTCCTGGTCAACGAACTTATAAACTCTTCTCAAAACTATGTCATCAAAAAGATCTGGGTTTAGATTAAGAGTTATGATGCCTGTATCTTTCTTTCTCAAATTTTGCATGAAATCTGCTTGAGGCTGGATTTGAAGTTCAAAGAAATAAGAATATGGTCTAGTCTATGAATCTCGAATTATTTTTATGAAGTGAATGTATTCGCTGTAGGCAAACTTCACGTTTGAACACAATACCTATGAAATATATAAAGATTTTGTTATAAATTTTGAGTATTTTTACAAAAAATCCGGGTTGCATTAATTTATTTTTCTTACCAATAATTCGTGCTGAATGCCTTTAAAAGCTACAACAGTTGATTTATTGATAAGAAGTTCTGGAAAAAGCACGTTAACAGAGCTAATCAAGTTAACAGTAAGGAAAACCATCTTTACGATGTGAACCAACCTGTACTTTTCGTGCGCTAGCACTTAAATCATGAAAAAATTGTGTCAAATGAAAACTAAAAATTGAAAATCTATCTGAAAATTTTAAACGTTTTTAACATTGATAGACGCTCACGTTTTCGAGCTCACGAGCTTACGTGAGCATTGACGCTAATGTCTTTGGACCAGCTCGGCTTTTGTATCTTCAGAGAAATTAGAAACATGTTTCCGGTAACGAGCACAAGCTTTCGCTTGGCAGGATAAAAATAGCTGAAAATCAAACAATAAATAAGACTAGTTCCTTACATCTCCAGGTGCAGCAACCTCTTTTGAGTCCGATGGTCGCGCGAATACATTCCGCGGAAGTCCGAAATTGAAATAGATCAAACCCCACAGTACCATGCACTCGATGCCAGCTGAAAAGTAGTTTCATCTTAAAATCGTGGCAACAAGAGACCATGCGTTATGGTTGCTTTGANGTCAGGCTNAAGCACAAACTACGCGCTGTGGACAGACCATTAATAAATTGCGAAAACGCAGAAACGACTTTGTGGTATAGTTACAGCAAATATAACATGCACGTGTCAGTGGCGTAGCCAGCCAAAAATTTGTGGGGGGCAAAATATTTGATTTTAGGCGAATAACACTATTTTGTTCGGAAAATCGCCTCTCAAAGCACAAAATGACTATATATTCCACATCCCTTTGTCCCCCTCCTGGCTACGCCTACGGTATGTGCACCTATATGTTGAAAATCAACCTCTCTTACCAATCACGATCAGGAGTATGGCCAAACCCATGTAGTTAAACTTCCTCGGAGGATGAATGCCTTGATACTGCGTGTTCACGAACACCAATTTTGTTCCTTGAAAAATGAGAACCAAAACTTAAGATTGCGTAAATGCTTTGGCAGCTAAGAAAATATGAATATCTAACGTCTTTCCCTGTGATATGATGGAGTGTAGAAACTGGGTCTTGTTCGCCGTTGGACCTTGTAAAGAAAAGGCCCACGATTTGGCAAATACATTACTAATTAAAGCTGACAAGTGACAACCATTTTATTTCAATGAATTTCTTCGAAATTTGAACAAAATCATGCCGCAGGACAGAGCATCCTGTTGCAACATGTGCTTTGCATCGCAATTTGGTTATCAAAAATCTTCAGGCCTCGAGTGGCAGTTTTAAATGATCAGGTCTTGGCTTTTCAGGCATTCTCGATCTTGAAATTTTACACAAGTTTCGGCAGAAGTGTCTGCATTCTTAACAACAACTTTGCTTTTTCCACAAAAATATAAAGTTATTAATGACAGTGTACGGAATTCATCTTGTCACAGGACGACAAATGCAAGATTGTAAGCTTCAATTTATTGCAAAAATGATTTACCAATTAAAAATTCTTAAAACGTGTTGCACCATAAGGTACTGTATACGTTTTACTGTTCGAAATAAACAAAGAACAGTTTCTGTATACAGTAAACCTAATCCGGATTCCGTTGATCCGGATCTTCGCCAAAACCGGACAAAGCTGGTGGTACAAATGATTTCTAACGTTTTTTTAATCGTCCGTTTATGGGGATTTTTTAATCTGGATCTTCGCCAATACCGGATAAAATCTGCTTATTTCACATCTCGTAATCCGGATTTTTTAGTGAAGTAAGTGTACTACCTGATCTCTAGGAGAGATTCGGCAGCTTTCAGACGCAACACAAGCTTCCTCACGATCATCAACGAGCGTATAGAACTAAGATAGCAACGCCCGCAACAGAGAGCAAAATCCGATTAATCGTAGATAAGATTATTACGTCACTTACGTGCATAGCATTTTGTCTTGAACATAATGCTCAACGCGCCCCCACACCACAGTTACAGTCTATTCATCAGTGTTGTGTGTGCGTGTGTAGAGCATTATCCCATTATCCCTGAGTGTTTTGTGCTCGGTAAGATGTCTGGAAGGCATTACCTTCCAAATAGAGTGACTGCTTATGGACCAGTTACAGAAATATCGGCGCCAGTCCAAAATCTCAGATTTCTTCGCAGCCATGTAATCTATAATTATGAACTTAAGATTGTTCATAACTGCCTAGATATGGCGGTTGCTAGTCTGATGTACCATTGTAAATACATCAATAAATTCATTTTGGTTCTGCGGAAGTCTGCTGTAGGGTCGTAAATGTGTTCAATTTAGGTGATTTTCACCTAAATTGTCAATACTTAGATGACGTCAGGTTAGAAACCACCATCTTCGGTTAATCAGGTCTTCGCCTAAACCGGATAAAATCGTCGGTCAAATCGAATCCGGATTAACCGAGGTATACTGTAGTTTGCATTTTTCCAATCTTACATGGTCAACATGCAAGGAATACTTGCGAAATGAGCTTTATCACCATAATTCATCTTTTTCGTCTCTTGAAACATACAGTAGTCTTTGCAGTTCTTCTTTGTCGTTTGAGCCAGTTGTTACTATCCACTGCTTGGCCGCATTAGATCTTGTAGCAGGTTAAGTTAAAAATAACAAGTTCTATTTTCATCATAAAAATATTTTGTATTCTGGGCTAATGGAGCAATGCTCTTTTAAAAAATCGCGTATGAAATGCAAATCAACGGAAACACCAGTTATGTAGAATTGTCACGTAATTTTCTCAGGTACAAACAAAGGCCAACATTTTCTTAAGCGTGTCTTCTATACCCGTTTCATCAACTTTTTCTTTTAATTTTGAATCCTTGTATAAATTTTGTTTTAAGTCATTTTTTTTCGAATTGATGTTTTGAATTGTGCAACAATTTGTGGTAAAAAAATTGATACTTTCACCAAATGTATTAGATGGTGCTTATTCAAATTAAAAAAGAAAATAGTTTGATTCCAAATGTTTATGAAAAGTTGGTAGCTTTGCCATCACAACACCTGTATTTTGATACATCCGCAAAAACCGCAATCAAGCCTTACCATCTTGAAATCCCGAGAAAGCATCGAAATAGTGATTATGTTGGAGCAGTCATTAGCAATACAAATTGTGAAACAGGTACTTGCAGTTGATATTGCTTCACAAATAAGGCTTGATTGCGGTTTTTTTCCTCGTGCAAACAAAGTGACGATCATAAATTTACTAACAACATTATATGAAATTAAAGTTTTCTATTCTATATTAATGCAAACGCAACTCTGAAACAATAAGGACATGGAACGGCATAAACATTTGTTCGTTGTCTTGACGCAGACAATGAAAGCAGTACTTTTCAAAATGTCTCTATTGATATTTGAACCTGTAGTTTTTGATCGTTGCTGCATCCACAAACATGATATTTTCCAAAACGTTTTTTTTCAAATGTCACAATTTCCTGCAAATGTCCTTGTTCAATGTTGTTAGATGTTTCAAGACGAAATGTTTTCAGTGTGATGTTAACTACACCTGTCAAGACGTCCAACCGGAAGTAAAGACAATTTAAGCTATACTAACAACCATAAGTGTACGGGAGTGCATGTTTTTGGGGATGCGAAAACTTTTTGCCCAAATTTGATCTTGTTTTTCCCAAGCAACATGTAAACAGCAAGTCTTTTAATGTTAAGACCAAAACGTACCATTGTAAACAAATCAAGGTGTCTGCATGCCTAATTACCAATTATCGAGTTTAAAGCCGTACGCTCTCAACTAGCAGTCAATATTCTGCATAACCACATGTGAACAATGGGTATACTTATTGTGTTGAAAAAGTTAGCTAATTACAATAAAATCCCCCCCAAAATTGCTGTTCAAGCAACCACGTGTGGAAGGTGTTTTTCAGCACCTTAATTTTCAAGCTTTTATATACGTTCTAAATTTATTTTTCCAACACGATCATCCTAGTTGCTAAGATCTGTTCTTCTCCAGCATAGATGTGTGCATTAGTGTTACCACAATTACAATCATTCTGGAAAAGGAGTAAAATATCGGGTTACGCAAATAGGTGAAGTCTCAAGTAAGGAGAAGGAAAAGAGGCAATTTACTAAATAGCGTATAGCTTAGCCTTCCACATTAGGCAATGTTCACTGCAATGTGGTGTACTTAAAATACTACAACTTACTGTACGTTCACAGCTTCAAAAGTGACATCATGAAAACCAAAAACCCACTCCCGTTTAGACGGTTAAATGTGCACTGAACACAGCAAACTAAAAAAATACAGCAATATGGGACTGATACACGCGAATACTGCAGCCTATGCGAGCCTATACGTATGATCAGTTACCAAGGAATGCGTAAAACGGAACATTTCCAATGACAAATGACTTATTACCTCAACAAGAATATTTTATAAAAATAGCAGTGCTTCACTGTAAGGTATTAATGAATTATGCAGTGTAATAGATAGAGCAGTTGCTCGTGTTCATTAAAAGTTCACTTTGCAGCACTAAATCGAAACATTAAACTTTGGCAGGATGCAGCATATGAAATTCATAGCATGAAACAAAAGGAAAATATCAAAACCTAAACAGTATAAAATCACAGCTACCAGGCAACATATTACCATTGCAGTTACGTGGTTAATTTTGTTCATGAATACTTAGTGGATACAGATTCACACTTGCAAATCTCACAGAGTCCAGCAAGTTTGAAACAAGAAAACTTCACAGTATTATATCACAGGTACACCACATTGATAACACTATCATAAAACATTTTGCAACTACAGCTACATTTTAGTTGTAGGCCTACACTTTACAGCATCAACAATTTGAGGTTTACAAAAACTAGGGTTAGTTGGAATGGCGGGTTACGACTACATGTTCCAAATTGTGAAATGTTTTTAACTCTAAATGAGGCTGTCTCAATTGGCCCAAGTTTGTTTTGACTGTTGTAATTTGCCCAAATATTTATAATATATGCAAATCTGAATGAAACCCTTCCAATTTGCCCAGATGGTTCCAATTGCACCCATGTTTGAATGAAGTTGTTCAATTACCCAAATTTGATTGAGAGTGTTGAAATTTGCCCAAATGTTTCTAATTCTATGCAAATTTAATTGAAGCCGTTGTTTACTACCCAAATGGGAACAAAGCTGTTTGAAGTTTCCCAAAACTGCATGAAGCTGTGTTAAGTCACCCTACATTGAATGAAATGTTCCACTTTGCCCAAATTTGAATGGAGCTATTGCCGTTTGGCCAGAGTTAATTTAGTCTGTTGGAATTTACCCAAACTTTTCCAATTTATGGAAATATTTCTAACTTCAATCAAAATTGAATGAAGTTGTCCCATATTGCTCAAATTTCATTGAGTTTGTTAAAATTTACTCAAATCATTCTGATTTCATTCAAATTTGACTTAAGCTCTTATAGTTCACCCAGACATTTCTAAATGTACTAATGGTCAATTGAGTTATTCTATACAGCCCAGCTTTAAACAAGACTGTTTGAAGTTACTCATAACTGAATGAAGCAGTTGCAAATTGGCAAAAGTGATTTGACTGATGGACTTCACCCAAATGTTTCCAATACAACTGAATGTTTTTATTTTCACCTAAATTTGAATGAAACTTTTCTCATTTGCCTAAATTCAATTGAAGCTGTTGGACCATACCCAAATGCTCCTAATTAACGCAGATGTTTCCAAATTTACCCAAAACTTGAATGAAGGTTTTTAGTTGGCCCAAATTTGATAACAGCTGTTGCAATTACCACATGGTTCCAATTCATTCAAGGGCAGTTTCTATTTTATCATCGGAAGCAAAAAGAATGGCAAAATAGTCTCAGATTGTTTTGCCGTTTTGGCCTTTACTTCGCCGTTGATTTGGCCATGGGTTGGCTATTATTTTGCCTTAGTTGGGAAAATAGACACCACCTCACTTACATGTGAATGTAGCTGTATATTTTGCTCAAATTTTTTGAGATTTTTTGCTCGAATAATGGTCAATTTTTCAGCGTTGGGTATGTGACCGCATCCCCTGCATCCCCATGCCGTACGCTTATGCTAACAACCTTGTTCGCAATGCAGTCACTCTGGGCTTGTTTCGAAAAAAGTCGGAAACGGTTTTCGCCAGTGTTCCCTCTATGAAAATTTTACACTGAGGAAATGTCTGTTCTAGTGCACATGCAATTACGCAGCTATTTAGACACACAAGGAGTGAAACATTCCAAGCGTTACAAGGCTATAAGGTATACATATGATATAAAATTTGGAATGTTGCAGTTGCAAGTGCCCGAGAATTTCACTGCGCGAGTGGTCTGGTGGCATTGCGCATCTCAGACGGAACATTGGTTAAGACTTGCATAAGTTACGGAATCTTCTAATACAAAAGAAATTTATCACATGGGGTAACCTTCGCTTTTGAGCTTTCTTCTCACAGTATAAATTGGGATCAATGCACGAGTTCTTACTTGTCACGATTTTGATGCTGGTTACAATGATCGTCTTTACTATTGGTGTGGTCGTCGTCAATTTCGTTCTTGTAGGCAGTGGAGGGGTTGACGGCAGGACTGGGAACGTTGGTGGCATGGTTGCGACAGTGATATTTTTGATTCCAAGATCGACCTGGCGAAATAAAAAAAAGCATTGTTCACTAAATTTTGAGAGGCAAAACTTCACGTAAAATATGTCACACAAAATTAGAAAACAACGTCAAATTAAACGTGCAAGTCTACTTTTCATTGCAGTTTAAAGCTGTAATGTGATGGACACCGCTCTACAAATACAATGTGACTCCATCCTTTGCAACAAAAAATTTCAACGTGTTTGGAGGTACACGTCAGTAGTGATGAAATTTTACGACAGAATAACATTTGCATGAAGGTATTTTTCAATATATTTTCAAGCGGTGCATGAAAATATATATATTTGGTATCTAGCACGCATGGGCGTCCCCGGGGGGGGAACGGACATTTGCCACCCCTGGAAATTGGGTCTAAGAAACAAAGTGTTTTAGAAAACCTGAAATCATAAGCTTAATATCGATGGATTGATTTACTTCTTGCACTGAGAGTTTAATTGCCGGTATGACACTCACACTGCAAAAGAGCCAGGTTTACTCTGCTGGTGTCATGCATGCAGTGATGAGCTTGCAGTTCCCTCAAGTCCACTCTTTTTCCAGCAGAGGCAGGTTGCGAAACTGGCAAGCGGATTTTTTATTGTTGGTCTTTATTGTGTAACAATAACATGGCAACATATCTTCAAAGCTTCACTTCAAATATTTGTGGAAGGAGTTTCACCACATGTGACTGTTGAACGCAAACGTCTTGACAGGTAATGCACCAAAACATTGATTCAAGGGCGGATCCGGCCCGGTAAGCTTAGGGGGGAAGATTTCAGTAATATTTGGTAGTCAAGTCTCATAACGGCTTCCCTACTGTAAGAGGGTTGAAGTGTCCTTCATAATACTACTTTTACAAAACTATAGAAGACAAAATGACCGTATATCGCGAATGCTGTTTTCCGAATTGCAAAAATCCTGGTGAATACCGTTACTTTCATAGGTTTTAAGGGGGAGATCGCCACCCTCTGGATCCGCCCCTGCATTGACTACTGGTAGTGGAATGGCACGTAGTTTTGTACTGTGTGAAAAAAGCATGGGTGAATATGTAGCAATGCTTCCGCAAATTTGAAAACTCCATTGTTAGTGTGAGACTGTTAGTGTGAACAATGTGCCTCTACTGAGTGAATAGCTTAATTAAATTGCTCTTATGCAGGCTTCTTTTCACCAGTTTCAGCGTAACAATAGAGAATGGGTGGCCAACTTGTCCTCGACTGGGATCGACCAGAAAAATTCTTGTTAACTGATAACTCGCGATCGACCGGTCGGTAATAAGTCTCAAGTACAAAATGCCGAAGTTGAGCATCGCACGTGCAAATACAGTGTACCATGGCCTCAGTAAGTGATGCACAGATAGAAGGCAAAGTGTCTGTTACGCCGAAATCATGATTGTTACGCAATAATATGATAACATATCACAACACCTTCGCGGCATCTACCTTGCTAGCCCATGGTCATTGGTCAACCATCGCAAGAGGTACCAAAAATGTACGTGACCAACCAATCCAAGGATCATTTTTATGTACTCTCTGGAATATACATTGAAAGTGTTCTTTAGAGGTATCGTGTCAATTCATGGCAAATCAGGCGGGATCGACCAACTGACACTCGACAATCGACCGGTCGATCGCGATCGACTTACTGGCCACCCTTGCTATAGAGCAGCGCTTTTCAAACGTTTTTATGTTACGGCACACTAATGCATTCTGAATTTGGCTGCGGCACACATACTTTATGAAATCGAAACCTACTTTTCACCAACCTTGCGAAAACCTACTTTTCACAAGATTTACAGCATGAGGTTTTGTCAAAACATAAAACTTTTGCGGCACGCTTCAGCCTCTTCGGCGGCACACCAGTGTGCCGCGGCGCACAGTTTGGGAAACACTGCGTATAGAGATTTGAGCCAGGGTAGAAACTTAGCTGAAACTAACTAAGATAAAATTTGCAAGGAGCAAGGTTTTAGGTGAATTTATTTTTGGCCAGATTTCGTTCAGCGATTACCGTTTAGAAAACTAAAACACCGAGGAAAGTTTGAAAAGAAGGTAAAACATGCCGATAGCTACGACGAAGAACGAAGTAGTGCCAATCCACAAATGTATGTCCAAAACCCAAGACCTATGTTTAAAGTTATTCGGAAAAAAACTACTGAGGACATTGGTGTATCTGATCTGATACTTTTGGATTCACTCTTGCCGTGCTCTCAAGTTACATTTCACTGAATGAGCCATCAAAATCTTTACTACGATCTTTAACAGATGGATGTTTGAAGTAACCTTTGCTGAACAAAGCTGCAAGTACAAACACACATTTTTCCGTTTTGACGAGATCACGTGGTTTGCTTTTTGAGAATCTTAGACATGTTCAGCTAAAGTTAAAAAAATTTTAGAACAAAATCTCGGTTTAATGTTTAGTTTATTAGCAGACTGCAAACTATTCGTAAGGTGTATGTGTTCAACTTTCTGTGAATATTTTCAAATCGACCAGGTGAGGTCACAATGAGATGAAGGCTCGCGATCACAAACATATTTTGCAAAGTTCTACTTTTAACCAACACTTTGTTTCATCTTGTAAAGAGCAGTGTGTTCATCACAAAGCATGCGTTGATGATTTTTTCAATTTTTAGATATTTTCAGATAGTTTTGTTTTCTAATCTCAGCTGTCTCACCTTAATCTTTTCTATGACTTCAGGCACAGGAATATCTATTCCAAAACCCAATCCGCAAAACGCCACAAGATCCTCTTGGCCTCGAATGTTGACTCGACCGATGCCAATCAAAATCAATACAATCCCCGCTTCGCAAAGACGCTTGACCGCTGGACGTGGGTCGTCGATCGAATATGCGTCACTGAAGAGGAACAGAATCCTGTATGGGTATTTGTCGTTGACCCTGATCCTTCCGAAGGATGTCGCTCTCGTTTTGTAAACTTTGGGCATGTAACCTTCTTCTCCGTCAAGCAAACTGAAAAACGACAAGCAGTTGAAAACAATGGAAAACTGCAAATGCCACCATGCATGCTGTCATAGAGAAGCAACATTTGAAAGTAATGAAGACACAAGAAGGAGGGTACTTTCGTGACAGTATATTTTAATTTTGAAAAAGACACTTTTGTCAAGATGACAGAGGTTATCGCGAAAAATGATCAAAGAAATTGTAAATTCTTGCAAAAAAACATCATTGTGTTTAAATCCTTAATCAGATCAGCATCAGTTCTCCATCGAAATACGAACGTGCTCTGGCTGGGTAAAAATGGTAAGCCAAATGTGTCACCAGATGCTTGTTTCAAACATTTACAACAATCCATTCACGGATAATCAAAATTTCAAAATAAATGTACTATCAAACAAATGGAGTACTGCATTGAAACGGCAAAAATGTTGGATCAGCATAGTTTCCAAATTGTCAATAAGCCCTTTCGCATCATACCATCTATACCAATTTGAGCTTTTCTGCTGCAAAACGTAGAATTCGAAAGTTAGTGTTAAAAACAAAAAGGAGTATGAAAGCAATCCTAGGCTAAGACATCAGTACATGGGCGTCGGAGGGGGGAGGTGGGACTTGCCCCCCATGGATTTTGACATTTTCAACACAAAAAGGCTGTTTTCTTAGTTTTGAGCGGTAAAAATCAAAGTTCACCATATTTGCCCCCCTGGAAAAATTTAGGAAAATCCCCTAGTGTCTCCCCCTGGAAAAAATCCTTCCGATGCCCATGCATCAGTATAAACTCACAAAGCTTTTGTAAGGTCAATCAGTCGAATAGTCTCGGCGATACTTACAAAAACTGCTTCAGGCGAGTAAAATCTAAAGCTTCGCCAATGAAAGTCGTTTTCATCGAGTACTTTATCAAATTTAACGTATTGTAAAAATCTCTTCTGTTTTTTTCCAGGATGATACTGCTCAAAATTTGCTTTTCGTTACTGAACTTCACCAAACCCATTTTGCACGGAACTCCCTGTTGAATGTTGGTTTGTGGTTGGCTGCTGTACGGAAAATAAGTAGAAGTAAGTCTTNGTCCTTCATTTTAATTACAAAAAGTAAGATAATTATCTTAATTTATAATTAAACAAGCATTCATTCTGCCGTCAGTTTTAACTACACATTAATGCCTTTCAATTCAAACACTGCAGCACTTTAGAAATTTGATGAGATCATACGCAATTTTCAAAAGTCCTGAAAGGGCGAGAATCGTCTTTGAAAGATGAGATATTTTTTTTCTAAAACAAGATAAATTAAGTCAGTTCCAAACCACCACGAAGCGAATGCTAAAGTACAGAGTTTCAGGAAGTGGAAAAGCATTTTTGCCTACAGAGGTCTTCTATCAAATTTTCAGTTCAGTTTTTCTTTAAATTGTTTACTTCGCTCAATAAGTTATCTTCTTCTTCTTCGCTCAATAAGTTATGTGTTCCTAAATTTTCCTTTATTGTTTGGATGATCAAAGTTGCCGAAAATGGCATCGTTGGTATCATATTACTGTACATGCATTGAAAATATTTAGTCGGAATCAAACAGCGTTGCTCGTGGATCCAAGCATTTGCCGACAAGCCGATCTCTGCACTTTCAATATCTTCTATGAGTATAATACGCTAATGTGTTTTTATCGAATGTTTCATTTTGTAATTGGTGTTGCCTGCTTTTGACAGTAGTGCGTTGCTTTTGCAACAATTCACAGTAAATCATTGTTTTCTCATACCTTGGTTCGGTTTTCACGTCCTCGGTCAAGTGAAAAAATTTAGTTGCTTGCTTTATCCATCCCGCCACAGGAGCAAGGTCTTTCTCAAAAAGACTTGCTGAAACATCAACGACGAACATCACTGCAGCATCTGCGAGCAAGCAGAAACGTTCAAGATGACATTCAACTTTGGAAATGCCCTGGCTTGTCCATGGGAATGTCATTCCTATGGGAATCCCATGGGAAACGTCCCATGGGATGGGATGGGGCAGCACACATTTGTATTTCCCTGAGAATTAGAATGAGAGTGTCAGAATGTTACTCAATTGTCATACTTAGATTATACTTCTGAATTTTAAAGTCAATAAATTTTGTCGTTTTANATGTCTCTTTGTACNTGTAGTCCTATTTAGTGATACTAAACCTAAACTTTCAAAAATTTAATAAGTTTAATTGAATTGTATTCCACATTAATATTATAATAATGTAATGGGAATCCCATGGGATGGGACAGGCATAAATTGCTTTGGGATGGGACAGATAAGTACGTCCCATGGACAACCCTGGAAATGCCATATCTGATGCTAAATGTAAATTTTCACAAAACCTTAGCAAAACACCTCATAAAAATTAATTGCATAGTGAAATCGGAATCACAGCAAAAGCATTTACAAATACATTTTCATATACAAGAAAATCTACAGAAAAATTTGAACAATGGAAAACCGCCTCTATTACTGTCAATCCTTTCTGGCATTGACTCAGGTATCCACGTCGCATGGAAACCTTTAGCGTTGTGGCCTGCGTCAGTTCGAAATACGACGAGCATTTTTTCATTACTTGAATTGACAATCGGAAGATTTCTTTCTCCCTCGAGATCCCCACTGGGTAAAACAAAAAACAGTTTTTTTATTGAATTTTTTCTGCAAGTCAAACACGAATAAACAAACTTCTGCTCACCGATGTTGAGTTTCATCATCTATCAAACGACAAGGTTGCCGAAAATGGAAATCCGACAATGAAACTTTTCAAATGATCAGCGTTGAAGCAAAGTGAAGTTGACGAGCAGTTTATTGAAGGCAAATCTCAACTAACCGCAATTAATAGTTCTAAAAACTTTATCAATAGTTTTGAAAACTTTACTGACAATTTTCTATGATATAATAGCCACGATCTCTATCCAACAATGAGGTTTTGCAGCATGGATGTGTCTATGCTTATGAGAAAAGAAATTTCATTTTTGAAAGTTTTGCTCTGAGTTTGAAATAAAAAAATTAAAGCACAATTTTCAGGTAAGAGCTTTTTTTTGCAACGGAAAATGATTGTTGCGGTACTTGAGCACATAGCATAAAACTTAAAAAAATTTTTGAACTACATTCTTTACGCAAAAGATTCACTTGTAACACTTTCTTAAAAATTTACTAAGTAAGGTTAATGTCTATGTTACCGTCGACGTTAACAAATTAGGGTGACTTTCTGTCCACATCGTTAACATCTACTGCAGTGGCTCCCAACCGGGGTGCCGCGGCACCCTAGGGTGCCATTTACAATACCCAGGGGTGCCGCGAGCTAATGCGTTCTTTAATATACTATTAAAAATACATTTTCAAACTGTCATCAAACCTTGAAGCAAAATTGCTAT